>Ga0209589_1001016_pt1 | contig 43965 bp, 38 predicted proteins | sample CowpeawhiteBW_FD_187525 | JGI IMG/M metagenome (GOLD analysis project Ga0209589, IMG submission 187525) | Root nodule microbial communities of legume samples collected from California USA - Cow pea white BW (SPAdes) (version 2) | ecosystem: Host-associated > Plants > Roots > Nodule | place: USA...
AAAAAAAAAAAAAAACTAATTAAAGTTTCATGTAACAGTTTTTAGCATATTAACTTTATTTTCTTAAATTTTTAAATTATTTTTTTTCTTTTAACTGAAGAATCCTCTCCCCGTTAAACATTTCTTTTTCTAACATATTATTTTGCGCCACTCATTAGTATAATGATGGTCTGGTACATCACACGTATGATTGTAGATTATTTCGAAGATAAAAATACATGATATTTTTGTAAATAAATTTTAAGTAATTTACGTCGGACTCTCGATATTTCTGTCAGATTATTATATAGTTCAAAGTAAATACCACATTTCAGGTTGGAACTCAGAAATTTATGTAAATGTCCTTATATTAGGTTGGAACTCAGAATTTGATGTAAATGTCCGTATATTAGGGTTTTACACTTCATTGTTATCGTATTTCCAATGACACAAATCTCCATTTTCTTCATTTTCTCGTGCAATAGCTTCATTTCTACGTGTTTTTGTGATGGAAGGTGATTTCTTCTGATTAGATTTTCATTTTTGTGCCGTGAAGTGCACGAGGTAGGTGTTCTAAATCTCCATCATACTATTGATATTGTAACATTGGTTGTTTAGGATTACGCAATCACGACAACAATGCATGTCTAATCTTTGTTTAATTTAAATTATAATATTTTGTTTGTTATATTTTATTATTGAATTTTTTTTAAGGAATAAGTAATATTACATGATAATTCACTATATAAATATAAAAATGTATTAAATTAGTTGTCATATTTAAGCATCGGTTAGTTTTGGGACACTTTTAAGAGTTGATCTCACAACTCTAACTCTATGTCAAAATATTTACATTTTTTAGAGTAGGTCAAGCCTACTCTAAGCCCACTCTAGTGTACATAACAATTTGAATTAGGTGGATATTAAATAATACTAAAACAAGTTGAATTAAAGTGGAAGATTAAATAATACTAAAACAAGTTGAATTAAAGCCACACATAGTGGATAATTAGTTAAAAGATTTTAAATTTTAAATAATAAGTGATATTTGATGCAAAACTGCCATTCCATTTTATAAAAGTATTTCAGAATAAAAGGGTAAAAGTGTAAAGTTTTCTCTTTTATTTTCACTTTCACCATTCTTTTATTTGAAACACGAAACTCACCTTCCAATTTCATTGGCATAGAAATTGCTCTTTCATCTTCCATTTAGACTTGCGCTTCCATCCTCCATCCTCCATTTTTTGATTCCATCCTCCTTTTTGCTTAATCACACTTCCCGCCTCCATTTCGCTTTCACTTTCCGAAGTCGTTCACCAATCCTTCGTGCTTATTGCTACCGTTGAGGTCTAAGGTGACAATAGCACAAATAGGGTAAGTACTTCTACTCTAATTTGCAGTGATTGTGTTTGAAGTCGTTAGTGTTTGATATTGAAGGGTTATGCATTTAGGTCGACATTTTTCATTTTCTGGATGCAGAGGAGTGATTTGGCATTGATGGTAAAGGCTACTTGTCGGTCTTGAAAGCGTAAGGTAAGGTTTCATGTATTTTAAACCAATTTACTGTAAAGTATTAATTTTTAGTGGTTTGTGTTATGGTTATTGTGGATAAAAGAGGTTTTTATTATGGTTATTGACAAATGTGAGTGGAAGTGATGAAAGTAGTGTTCTTTGTTACTTGTGTTATTTGTGTTATGTTTTTTTCAAGTCTATTGTTATTGTTAGAGGAAGAGATGATAATTAGGGGAGAGAACTCAAATTTCCTTGCTTCAAAATGTCAAGTACAATAGGGTATTTATAGGTGCCAATGGAGAGATCTAGACCTTTTTCTAGGAGCTTCTCTACTTAAAGCTCCCTATGGAATTTTCTACAACCTTCACTAATTAAGATATTTATAGAATTTCTAGATCTTACTTAGGGGAACTCAAAAAGCTTCTAAATATATCTATTATTTCAAATTACAATAACCTTTCTCCCTCTTAATTTGAAACTTTCTTATACACACCAATCTTTGCTCTTAGCCTTTGAAAATCTTCAAACTTTAATGGTTTCGTGAAGATATCTGCAACTTGATCTTAAGTCTTGAATCTTGACATACTTGAGCTCTACTTCTTTTCTAGAAATACAGTCTCTTATGAAATGATACCTTGTGTCTATATGCTTGCTTCGATCATGAAACATGGGATTCTATGCTAATGCTTGTTCAAACTTGTTATTTATGCAAATCTCCTTAGCTTCCACTTGTGGCAGATGAAGTTCTTTCAATAATCTCCTTAGCCAAATCACATGACAAGTGCATGAAGTTGCTGCCACATATTCTGACTCACATGTTGAAAGTGTGACAATGGGTTGTTTCTTTGAACTCCATGAGAAAACACCTCCTCCCATAAAAAATGTAAAGCCACTGGTGCTCATTCTATCATTGATATCTTTGGTATAATCACTATCACAAAATCCATGGAGTTTGAAATTATTAGAAAATGAATAAAATAACCCATAGTCAAGAGTACCTTTTAGATAACGAAGTATCCTCTTCGCAACTTTCATATGAGTAAAAGTGGGAGTCTCTATGAATCAACTCAATACTCCAACCCCATACAAAATATCGGGCCTTGTACATGTTAAGTATCTCAAAATTCCCACAAGGCTTGTGAATAGAGTGGGATTCTCTCTTTCTCCAACTTCAAATTTTGATAGCTTCATCCCACTTTCCTTTGGTGTATTCACTGGATTACAATCAAACATTTTAAATTTCTTCAAGACATCCTTTGCATAGCATTCTTGAGAAATCAAAATACCTTCCCCCAATTTCTTAACCTCTAGGCCCAAATAGTATGACATGAGCCCTAGGTCTTTCATCTCAAACTAATATGACATCACCTTCTTGAATTCTTCGAACAAGCTTGGATTGGTGCCCGTGAATATGAGATCATCCATATAGAGACAAACAATAAAAATATCTCCATTATCATAAGTTTTGGTATACTTAGAAGTACTTGTCAATGCAGTTGTTCCATGCCCTTAGTGCTTGCTTTAATCCATACAAAGCTCTCTTCAATTTTAGAACCTTATCTTCATGTCCTTCAACCACAAAGCCCGAAGGTTGCTCAATATAGACTTCTTCTTCTAGATAACCATTAAGGAATGCAAAGTTCACATTAAGTTGATAAATCTTCCACTTCATTTGAGCTGCCAAAGAAATCAACAAACATATTGTATCCATGCGACCGACAGGTGCATAAACTTCATCATAATCTACTCCAAGCTTTTGCTTATAGTCTTTTACAACTAGTCATGTTGTGTATCCTTCCACCTCTCCACTAGCAATCTCCTTAGTCTTGTACATCCATTTTACTCCAATTGCTTAATGACCTTGGGGAAAAGTTGTTAAATCCCAAGTGTCATTTTTCTCAATTGACTTGATCTGCTCTTCCGTGGCATGTCTCCACCTTTAATCTTTCACAGCTTCCTCAAAATTCAATGGCTCACAATCTATTTGAAGGCAATATAATTCTTCAAGATTACAAGTGACTTCATCAGACCTCTCATAGATGTCACGTATGTCTCTTGTCTTCCTTGACCTTTTGCTCGTACCATCTTCTTCTACATGAGATGTATTAGATGAAGGAGGCAAATGAGGAAGAGTGACATCTTGAATTGTAGTTTCTTGATCTTCTTCCTCTTCTTCAAGATATGGAAGAAAATCACAAGTCTTCTTTTCTTGAGCCTCCCAATTGCACATAACTTCTTCATCAAATTCAACATCACGACTTACTACCACTTTGCCAAAGCTTGGATTGTATAATTAGTAGCCTTTAGATCGAGCATCATAGCCAACAAAGACATATTTGGCAATCTGACCATCGAGCTTGGATCTTTCTTGTTTCGATACATGGGTTAAGTTATAATCCCAAAGACATGCAAATGAATAACACTAGGCTTCCTTCCACTCCATGCTTGTTCAGGTGTTTGATCTTTTAGATTGGATGTTGGGGAATGATTAGATAAATAGACTGCATAAGAAATAGTTTCAACTTTAAACTCCTTGGGCATATTTTTAGCTTTTAGCACATTTTTAGCTTTCAACATGCTTTTGGCCATGTTGAGAATGGCTTTGTTCTTCCTTTTGACTGCTTCATTTTGCTTCAGCGATCTAGGAACAGTCAATGGACGACGAATTCCATGAGTTGCACAAAATCCATTGAACTCCCTTGAAGTGAATTCTCCTCCTTGATCGAATATTAAAGCTTTGATTTCAAAGCCACTTTCTTTTTTAACAAGAGCCTTAAAATTCTTGAAAAAAGAAAAGAACTTTAGACTTTTGTTTGAGAAAATACACCCACATTTTTCTACTGAAATCATCAATGAAGAGTAAGAAATATTTATTCATACTGAATGATGGTGGACCAATTGGACTACACACATTGACATGTACAAGCTGAAGAGGCTTGGTAGCTCTTGAAGTAGTTACTTTCGGAAAGTTTTTCCTTGCATGCTTTCCAAAAAGACATACTTCACACAATTGATTGAGACTATTGATTACAGGCATCCCAAACTTTTAAGAGCTGCAAAGTTTAGTTGTCCAAAGCTCATATGCCAACACCATGCTTTATCTTGCACGCTCACCTTCACACTTTGCTTCAATGATTTTTTGATTCAAGATAAACATTCTATTTCTTAACATGAACATCTTAGCAATCAAATTTTCATTTTGATCTTTAAGCCATAAATATTTATCTTTCAGAAGGATCTCATATCCTTTTTCAAGAAGTTGGCCTAAACTCAAAATATTGCTTTTTAATTTAAGCACATAATAAACATCATTGATAATCTTATGGCTATCATCTTTGGAAGAGATTAGGATTGTACCTTTTCCTTCAATTCAAACTTTAGATGAGTCTCTGAAAGACACATTTCCATTCACATTCTCATTAAGCTCCACGAACATTTCCTTGTAGCCATACATGTGATTGCTAGCACCATTGTCCAAGTACCACGAACAATTGACATCTTTATCTTCACCTTTTAGGGTTAGCAACAAGGTTGACTCTTATTCTTCATTAATAAGATTAGTTTTTTCCTCCATGTCATTAAGACCACACTCCTAAGACAAATGACCAAGTTTATTTCAATTGAAACATTCAACTTTAGATTTCTTAAACCTCTTTTCATTTTGAGAATAGCGACGACTTCTTCCTCTTGCTCTTCCACGAGCTCTTGATGATGAAAAAATCCTTTCTTCATTAATTGAAGCATTGTTACCATTTCCTCTTCCTCCATATGCATTAGCATGTTCTCTTCCTCCTTGTCCACGACCATGTCCTCTTCATCATCCACGTCCTCGTTGACTCTAGAAGTGGTTTAAGTTTCAAAAGTAATGATAAAACAAAGTTGACATAAAAGCATGATATTAGTGACTGACAAACTCAATTGAGAGAACTTGGTATGCATGGGAACATGCCTCTTTGGAAGAAAACATCAAAAGGCTCAAAAGGTTTGCATTTTGGTGCAATCATTGTTCTCCTTATAAGTGCTATAAAGATTACAAGCCATTATAAGATCAAAAGGAACAAAGCATAATTAACTTTTATTCTTATTAAATTTAAAATAAATAATATAAATGTTATTCATATTAATTTAATAATTTAAACACATGAGATGGTCCATCAATGCTCTCTAAATATTATATTTAAAAAAAATAACATAATAAATTATTTAAAAAAAAATAACATAATAAATTGTTTTGCAAAACAACATAATAAATTATTTACAAAAAATAACATTGTGATCACGTAGAGATGGTCCACCCACTGCTTTTACATTTAAATATTTAATTAAAAGCGAGGGCCAAGCCCACGCTACTAGAAATACTTTTTAAAAAAATAAGAGTCATATCTTGAATAGGTTAAGCAGTCTCTTTTTAGTTTTCCCTCTCAACCCACTTAAAAGCTGGATAGCTTTGTGGTGTATTGGGTGGGTTGGAAGCAAATGCACAACTGACGCACTAGCTTCTATTTTTGCGTTTTGGATGGGTTTTATTTGAACTCTAATAAGGTGATTTCTTGTAGTGATTAAAATTAAAATTTGGATTTTTGGAATAATAATACTTAATAACTAAATATTAATCATTTGCAATAAATCTTAAATGTTTCAATTTGAGAGTTTAAAAAAATTATTTTTCATAATTTGAAAAATCTTAAATAATTTTTCATAATCGGTTGAAACCATAATTTTAGAGACCAATGTGTAATGGTGTCAAAATTTGTGTCAAAATTTCACCAAATTTAAGGTAATGGACAATAATGGGCAACCTTCCTTCTCCAACATAAATAATGTAGTTAGTTTGATTGTATGTTTACCATAGTTTTTAGGATACATTAGACCCTTAGAGAAGTTTTTGAAGTTGTTGTTGAATTGAATTTCTTATATTATATGTAAAGGAAAGTTGGCAATTTTTTGTATTTTAGGTTCCAAACACTTAATAATGAGAAGCAAGGAAATAGGAAAAGCACAATTTAGAAAACTTAACATCAACTGAAAGAATGAATGGCTAAGTTCAAATGAATAGAGAAGAAGACAAACAACAACAAAAAAAGCACAACTTAAGCTGGCACTCAAAATCAACCTAATGAATTGCTCTAGAATCTGATGACAAAAATTAAAATGAATGCAAGTTGAATTTAGAACATATAATACTCATGCAACTACGATTCTAAAACATAATTTCACTCAAAGATGCTTTCCAAAACAAACCAAGTCATAAAATCAACTAGAAAGTCCAAACCTAAAAACATGAAACTACAAACTAATTTCTAGAAGAAAGCCCAAACACATAAAAATATAAATTAATTTTTCTAATAACTATTCTTCAAACGTGTTCATGATCTTCATGTTCTTTAAGTTTCCTCCTTCATGGAAGATTATAAGCTTCAAGGAGATGTGTTTTGATCTTTGACTTTGTCATAGATCCTTTGAATTGCAAATGTTCTTCCTCAAGTTTTTCTTATACATGTTTAGGAGATAATCCTCTATCAAACTCCTACAACCAAAAGGCTACCATGGTTGTCCCCCAAGGTTTTCTATTTTGGTTAAATTATAATTGCTTAATTCTTTTTCTTCCTCAATTATTTAAAATTGTGTTGATATATTATAGTGTAATAAACAAACTAGTTGATAAAAGTGTGTTTACTATCTTATGCATTGAATAAGAAACATTGTTTGTTCTCGTATTATAGTGGATTGGTAAATGGTAATAATTTAATTGATTCAAATACTTTACAACTTTATCTTTTTTATGTACTAACTGAAATTATTGTCTTTTGTGAAAAAATTCGACAATTCCTCATCAATGAACAAGAATTCGATATAATATGTGTAATAATTATGTATAACATACACTTTGTACATTATTTAAAGTGATTTGATTCAAAATTATTATTTGTATATTGTTGTATCTAGTTTGTGTCTTTCTATTTCTAGTGGTTTTGTTTCTGTCTAGGTTCGTTATGTAGCTAGAATGACAAAATCAAAAAATATTTTAAAAAAAAACTATAAAATAAGCTTTGCTTATTATTGCAAAAATCGACGAATAAGCTTCAATTACTACTAGAACCGAAGCATAATCTCTCTTAAGGTTTGAAATAATTTTAAATTACTTATGTTAGGATTACAGAGGGGGTTTCACTGGGGAGATACAACACCAATGAGACCTGAGCCCAACCACATAAGGCATTGACATCACTCTCAACCCAAAACCTTAAGGCAATGGGTTTATGGGTCTTTATTCTTATATAGTGCTCTACTTTCTCATTTCTGGTCAATGTGGGACTTAGACTCACACTTGGATTCCTAACAATCTCTCCCTCAAGGGTGAGTCCCTTCAACCACATTGGTACACTCCTCCTCCAGCGGAAGCTGCCCAACCACGAGTACTCCTTTTCTACCCTTTTATGTACTGCCGTTCTTCTTAACGGGACACGCCGTCGTTCTTCTTAATGAGACACGCTTACCTGACCCACACTGTCAAGAAGACTTTCGATACTAGAACCATACTGGTACTGCACTCGTCTGAGCCGGTATTAACCATCAGCTCTGATACCACTTGTTAGGATTACAGAGGGGGTTTCACTGGGGAGATACAACACCAATGAGACCTGAGCCCAACCACATAAGGCATTGACACCACTCTCAACCCAAAACCTTAAGGGAATGGGTTTATGGGTCTTTATTTTTATATAGTACTCTACTTTCTCATTTCTGGTCAATGTGGGACTTAGACTCACACTTGGATTCCTAACAATTTAAAATAATTACAAAGCATTGATTTCAATTGTCCAAAGAATCGAAGCATATAGTAGAATAAGCTTTGGTTCTTACCTGAACCAAAACATATTTTTCTTTCATGTTTTAATTAAATTTGTATTAATTTTTTAGAAAGGGAACATGCTTTAGTTGAGACCAAGAACCGAAGCATGTTCTGTTAATTTTTTATTTTAAATATTTTTTTAATTGTATTAGGCTTCTGTTTTGAAGACAACCGAAGACTATTCGGGAAGTATAGGCTTTGATTCCAAACCAAAGCCAAAGTCCCCACCTCCCTTTTTTACCTCGTTTGGATATTCTTTGGTTGTGGAATCGAAGTACAAAGTCGAAAAGAATATGTGCCAAAACCCTTTGTTGCACTAGTGCCTGTTTTGTTATCATCAAAACCTTATTGGTTAACGGGTTTCATCTACTTTAATAGAAACCTTATCGACGTACCGTAACAAAGTCTATTTGTAGAGAATGATAAGGTATAGTAATTGTACATGATTATACTATATGGACATGGGTAGAGTTTTTGAACCACAAGGATTGGAATTTCAAAGTCTTCTATACATGTGTGAAATATGTTCATAATGAAAAGGACTTGCTAATTCTTGTTGCCATAACTCATCATGGTCGTGCATTTGAAATGAAAACTTTGGAGACCTAGTTTTTATTAACGATTAAGTTTTTACATCCAAAACACCGTAATAATAGTGTTCTTGAGAGAAAGAATTGTACTTTTCAAGAAATGACTTAAACAATGTGTCATGCTAACTTCACTCCAGAGCATTTTTAAACTACAAGCAATTAACATAGCCCTTTATTTGACAATCATATTTATATTAGACCATTGACAAAGAAGAATATATATCGCTACAGGAAAATGCCTCATTAACAACCAATTTTAGTGATCAAAAGTTATTAGTCTCAATTTAAATATCAATTTTCAAAATAAAAAATTATTGGTTACTAAAATAGTCACTATTATGAATAAAAAATTATAATTGGTCTCTAAATTGGTTTCTAAATTTTGGCTATCAAAGAAAATTGGTCACTAAACATTTGCTACCAAGATTTTTGTTACTAAAGCAATTGATTTCTAAACAACTTTTGGTCACTAAAATTGGTTGTTAATAAGAGCTTTTTTGTAGTGTATGAATATAGAGGAGAAATGAATATGTCCCCACAGATATTTTCTAACTCTTAAATCCTTCAAGAAATAATTTTCAATTTTTTTTAATTGTAATGTTAAAAAAAATCAATTCACCTTAACAAACTCTTTTTACTTACAATTTTTACTTATATAGTGAGAAATAAACTTGAGTGCATTAGAGAAATTTTACTTAAAGTATGAGAGTGAATAATAGTTACACTTACCAACCAATCCTACCATAATATTAGTTGTTCATAAGAGTATTAATGTAAAAAAATATTTAAAGTATTATTCATTATCATAAAATAGAGTAAAGTATAATACTCAATGTTGAAATACTCTATAAACATGATCTCAATCTAAAAATAAAAGTGGTGGAAAGATAAACAATTTAGAAAATAAGGTCAGAAGAGATTCTAGCACGATTATGTTAGAAGAGAATTTAGTATTACATTTGATACAACAAGATTTAGCATGATTATGTTAGGGACAACACAATCATGCTAATAAGTTTGACCATCTTTTCTTTCACATTGGCATGACCGTTAGTGGCGGAGCATCATTGGAGCGGGAGGGGCCATGACACCCCCTAAGTATTTTTTATTTTTTTTCCAAAATTATATATATATATATATATATATATATATATATTTGAAATTTTTAAAATTATAGATAGTATATTTTAAAAATTGATGGAAATTAAATTGTGTCTTTTTATTTCTTTATAAAAATACAACATTTAATGTTAATAAATAATAAAACATAAAATCAAATATAATAAAAAATAAAAATATTCAGGTTTAATTACTCTTTTGGTCTTTGTTTTCATTTAAAAATATCAAATTGCGACTAAAAAAATTGGGACTAAAAGAATTGGAGGACTAAGTTGACTTTTTTGGAAACAGTAACCAAAAGAGTAATTAAACCAAATATTTATTAAGATATTTCTTTATTTTCTTCTACCATTGCCTTTTTAATTTTTCCCAAGATTGTACTGATCTCTTATTCTCATGTTTGTTTCTTTTTTGAAGAAAAAATGAAGTTAGACACATACTTATTATTTTTGCTCTCATTTGTTTTCTTCATCTCTCAAAGAAAAAAAAATATAACTCTCTCTTATTTCACTTGATGATGAAGTATTAGTTTAATAGTTATTAAAATTATTTTTTATCTCATAAGCCTTTTGTATATTCATTTTGTATGATTATAGAAGAAGAAAAAATGAATTATGTGTTTTTTTATAACCGATTTTTAATTGTGACTTGATTATAATATATTTTTCTTCTAATAATTATGTCTCTCAATCTTTTAATAGATTATAATAAATTATTTTTTTATATATTTAAAAGAAGTATATCGATGAAAAATAAAATCATATATTGATTCTATAAAAGTGATAAAGGGGAAGTTGTACGTGAAGATAAAAACAAGATAAAATTATACTTCTTCACATCTTTTAAAGTATTTAAAGCATTATACTAATGACCCAATATAACAATCCAATTGTTTTATAGAAGAGTTAAAGTATTATACTAATAATTCAATCAAATTATCACATAATTATATTACTTTCCCCTCCAAAACTCTTGATCAAATTTCACAATTCAATTAAATTATTAAAAAATTATATTACTCTAGTCCTTTAAAATTCTTAATCAAGATTCGTCACATGACTGTGTTAAGACAATACGATCATGGTTTAGCTGGGGTGTGCCCTTTTCAACCTATGTTGTGCTTATGCTTCTTCAAATTTCTTTTCCAATATAAGCTGGAACGAGTCAGTGAAAGTTCAACATCACTGCCGTGAGATATTTAGATTTTACTTCAGTTTCTTGAAAGTACAGTCATGTAGCTTTTAACATGGTGCTGAGCCAAATCATGGTGGTCCTAAAAAAATAATTGTTGTGTGGGCTAATTTGAGTTATTTTTCTTCCAAAATCTTTTATTTTCATTTTATTTTTTATAAACATAGGAAGTCTTTGCATACTTAGGAAAGAAAATAGTATAACAAAAAAATAATAGGGAAGTCAACTGAAAAAAAAAACTTAAAATGTGGCATATTACTGACCCAATAATGACCCAACATAAATACTGAAAAATAAAACAAATGTTATGATAGATATGCCACAGGTGCGAATAGCAGAATATTAACCAAGACGTATATACAGCAAATACTTGAAAACTGCAAAAGATAGGTGCATCTCCTTGACCACATGCTTCCACATGGCCACGTATAATACCATCTCTGAGATAAGATGTTAAAAAAAAAAAGCGTAACTATAATTATGTATATAAATTTTATAACTCTAATTAATATAAATGTCAGTAATATTTTTTAATTAATTTTATATTTTTACTTATTATTATTATAAAAAGGGAGCAATTAAGTGTTAGTAATTTTTTCCAGTAGTTTATAAACGTTAATACTTTTTGATTAATTTTATTATAATAATTAATTAAATTCTTAATTATTATATTTTTACTTTTTATTATTTATAAAAAAGGGAGCAACTAAGTGTTAGTAATTTGTTTCCAGAAGTTATAACACTATTATAAGTGTCAGTAATACCTTTTAATTAATTTTATTACAATAATTAATTTTTAATTATATTTTTACTTTTTATTATTATAAAAAAGGGAGGAACTAAGTATTAGTAATTTGTTTCCACTAGTTAAAAATAATCAAAGCATTACAATACTAAATAGAATATAATGATATATTAATGATAAAACTTGACATTAAAAAATTATTTGTTATTGTTTGCTATTTAAAATGCATCAATCACATTCACTTGTATCAAATAAAATATATATTTAGTAAAACTTGTCTAGATTCATCTTTGTTCAATTTTAAGTCTATACAATTAATTACTTAATTCTCATCAGATAACTTTTTTAACAACAGAGATCCAATTAATTCAGATTTAAAAGATTTAGCGGTAAAATATGGAAAAGCAAATGAAAATTAATTATGTTTTAACAAACTTTTCTTCTTTTTTTCCATAGGAAACTGTGGTAGAAACACGGCACAACAATCGACCTGATAAAGCACCTTACCTTACAGAATACTAACCTAACTGTATAATAAGTTAGACAACATAAAACTAAGTGAATTGGGAATTTTTTACATGGAATAGAAAGAGAATATGGTTGTGAACAAGCCAAATTCTGGTAAATATACGTCAGAGGTATAAACAGAAATAGTTACGATAATGGGATTGAGTCTGATCTGTACTGAATTTCACTTCCTGGCAAGTAGGAATATTAAACAAAAAAGAAAGATGTGAAAGCAATGTACACCACAATTTATCTCACAATTCTAATTCCTATACCCAATTAATAAATAAACATTGCATTATTAGGCTTTTGTCACATTGGCTATGCTAGTGTTTTACACTTGGGCATTTTATATATTTGCTAGGTTTTACCTTGCAGGGCTGTGTTGGAACAACTTTATAAAATAATGCATCCAAATCTCACTCCTACGCTGACTCATTTTCTATCCACCATTTTCGTAAATAAGTGTTCAAATCATACCACCAATGCAAGGATCCATAAAAAATTTATATGCCATCCAAATCAAAGTAGTTAAATATAGAGACATGAATGACCGCAAATTTAAATTAGAATCGAAAGTTCAACATAACTAGAAGGAGTGTCGAATCTTGAACAAAAATTTTTTCATTATCACTTCTAAAGAATGAAACTATTCTTTTATTCTTCATAAATGTACCTATTTTTTTAATAGTATTAAAAAATAATTTATCATAATATAATAAAAAATTAAGAGACGTAATTATTAAAAAGTATATATATTATAGTCGAGTTACAATTAAAATCGATTACGAAAAAGACATAATACACTATTTTTTCTTCTATATTCATAAATAATGAATATACAAAAGATTCATGAGATAAGAAATAATGTTAATTATTAAACTAATATTTTATTATCAAGTGAAACAAGAGAGAGTTATTTTTTTCTTTCTTCAAGAAAGGAAGAAAATAAATGAAAAATGAGAACAAAAAGAAAACACATGAATGAGAGATGAGTACAATTTGTAAAAAAAAATAAAAGACAATAAGAAAGAAAATATAAAATATGTTAATAAATATTTAGTTTAATTACTCTTTTGATAACTGTTTTCGTCTAAACATGTTAAATTGACCCTGAAGTTTCTTTAGTCTCAATTTGTCCCAACTCTTGAAAAATTGATGTAATTTGGTCATTTTCATTAAATTTATTGAAACGGATGAAAGATTTTTCACCAAAATTGAGAAATGCTTTGTTAGTGTAATTAACATCATCCTAGAATCAATTTTAATGATAAATCATTGATCTATTTCAAGAAATTTAACAAAAATGACCAAATTGTATAAATTTTTTCAAGAATCAAAACCAAATTGAAATTAAAAAAAACTAGAGACCAACTTGAAAATTTTAGACAAAAAGAGACCAAAGAGTAATTAAACCTAAATATTTTTATTATTTATTATATTTAATTTGATGTTTTATTATCTATTAACATTAAATATTGTGCTTTACAAAAGAAATAAAAAACACTTTATCTAATTTCTATCAATTTTTAAAATATACTACCTATAATTTAAAATTTTTTCAAAATTTCAAACATATATAATTTAAAAAAAAATTCCAAAATATTTGGGGGAGCCATGGCCCCTCCGAGCTCCTATAATAATCCGCCTCTGACTAGAAGTAAGACAATTACATAGTATATAAGTATGTGAAAACTTTATCTTAGAAGTTAATTTTACAAAGTTAAATTAGACTTCTTAATCATTGTATTAAAAAAATAACATATCATAATTTTGAAAACATTATTGTACACAAAGTGATTTGATGATGAATGTAAAAAAGAAATAAGGTGACAAACTTTTCATATTTTACAGAAATATTGGTTATATAGTACCCTCACTCATTTTGACAAACATTATTGTACCCTCACTCACCCTCACATCTTCTCCAGCAGGACCCTCACTCACCCCCACCACTTCCTCAGCTGGACTATCATTCACCTCCACATCAACATGTACCTCACTTCCATTCTGCACATTAACGTCAACCCCAACCTCAATAGGATGATATTCTAACATATTAACTACTTGAGGTTCGTCCACTCTATGCACAACATACAAATGAACTTGACCATTGAGAGTTGCTATATTCACCATATGAGGTTGGTGGGTTTTTGGCTTCGGGTTTGTGTAACCGAAGCATATGAGCCTCCTTTGGCACCAATTTTTGGCGAACCGAAGCATATACCTCTCTTTTGCTTCGGGTTAAGCTGAACCGAGGCATAAAAGTTGTTTGAAATTTCAAAAATGCCACCGCGCCATTATATGCTTCGGTTCTTAGGCAACCGAGACATATAAGGCGAGGTAAAAATCAATTTCTACACTAGTGATACAATCATTTTTAGAGTTGACAATGAAAGCACCAAGGAGTTGGTGAAGCAAAGTGATGGAGGACCATTTAGAAGACCACATGTCGGGTCTTTGACTAGGGCCATGGTTAGGAGATTTAAAGAGGAAGAATCAAAAGATAAGTCTTACGGACTGTAGGTTATTAGCTTTGTTTATCATTCTCATGACCCAGTAAATAGGATTAGCATATTTTATATAAGATTAATTCATTTTTGTTGTAAAATAACATAGACATAAATGGGACAAAAGTGGGCTCAAGTAGGGGTTAATTTATAGGAGAATTAACACCCCTCGGAGCAAGAAGTCAACTTAACTCATTTTTAGCCCTCTCTGTTAGGTGGTCAGAAATTTAATAAGAGATTCAACTAAGGAGCATCTCATGGCCATTCCATGTAGCTCACACAAGCTTTCATTTCATCCATGCAAAAGCATATAAACACATGAAGAAACCATGAATCAAGTAATGTGGGACTCCTTCCCCTATGAGGTGGCAAAAATTGGCTTGTCCAGCCTTTCACTATTAGTCTCATATCTCTTAGGTCTTTGAGTGTTTTGTTAGTACAAATACTTTGATGATTTGATGCTTGAAGATTTGATGAAGATATATGAAACCATTGCATTGGAACGCGATGAAGCTATGGTAAATTGATTGATGTAGGATTATCTTGTTCCTTTTTAAGATTATTCACCAGTGCAGAAAGGGTATTTGCTAGAGGTTATTTTTTCTATTCTGCCCCGGTTCCAAAACCGAGGGATATAAGGGTGAGGCCAAAAAGGGTCAATTTTTGGCCTTGGTTGTCACCCGAGGCAAAAAAACTCCCTTTCTACCTCAGTTCAGCTGAGAACTGAAGCCATAGTTAAGAAAATAAAATATAATTTGAAAAATTTGAATGACTTTTGGCTTCGGTTAGAGTATAATCGAAGCCATATAGTCTACTCTTTGGCATCAGGTCAGTCCTTAACTAAGGCCATATGGGGCTTTCTACTTCGGTTGGCGAATGACTCGATGCCATATGTGTTGTTTTTTTTAAATAATATTTTTGTTTTTGTGTATTCCCACATTTTAAAACTTGCATATTTTCAACAAAACCAACTAGAACAGAAAATAGAGAATACCTTTTATGAATCCCAAACGCATCCACAATTCAAATACATCTAAAAGTCTTATTTAACAACAAATATCCTAATCAATATTATTGTACATTTGACTTCTAAATTTGGCATATGCAATCCTATCAAACTTTATGGACTTCATGGAAATTGGTGCAGTACTATTGAATGTCTGCAAAATAAGACATTAACTTAAGTTAGTATATAGAAAGACAATATTGCAAAGTATTTGTTTTAATTCAAATATATATTATCGTTTCCTAATTAGTTGTAATACGAGCATGCATAACGGTTGTCATCCATTGCATTATATAGTAATCGCACTCATAAGACTTGGTTTGTCTATTACACTACATTATATCAACAACATTACAATTAATTAAGGAAGAAAATCAAATCAAAAAACTATAATAAATATATGGATAAAAATACCAAACCTAGAGGGAACACCATGCAAGACATTTTGCCTTAGCCGTTGATCTCCCTAACAACATGTTATGTCCAACATTGAACTATGATAAAGGGAATATGTTAGGATACTTTTATATAACAAAGAATATTCATAAGATTGGCATTGAGGTTCTTACCAATCTATCATTTGTCTAAGATGGTTGAGGGGAGGGTGGTGCAAAGAGCAAAACCACACAGTAAGGTTCTTCCATAGGAAAACTACAAGTAACTGCCAATGATGCCTCAAAAGAAAATAAATTCATTGTTATACATTAAAATGAAAGATTATATTCACAAGTTAACAAAAATGACTTACCCAGAAGGGAAAAAATAAATTTTTTTTCCGCATTGAAAGCATTTGGTCACATATGCTTGGGTGTCATCAAACTTGTTGCCTTCATGAGTTAGTTAGAGGTCTACAAACCCATATTGGTCATTTAGCCTCATAGTTTCATTGACACCAGACAAATGCCTAAACATAAAATTGATTTCATATAAGTAAATAAATAAATCAAATAACTATATATAATGACTAAAAGGCTTACATCATCCATAACTAAAAAATGGTAATATTCAGTTCCTCTTATTCCCGTGCAAGCTCCAAGACATCTTAGGAATACAAGTAAAGTGGGATCTCAAGGTCTCTTCCAAAATTGTTAGAATCCCAAGGAACCTACATCAGCTTATCATTTATGATTTCAACAAGTTGGAGTAATGCATTAAGAGGATCGTCCAAAGAGAGAGGAATATTCTTTGGTTGAGGATTTTCCTATATCGATGCAACTTGAGTTAAAATGGACTATAATTTCAGGTTGAATATAATAAACATGTAAACTTAAAAATTTAGTATATGGTGGGTTTGAGAGTCTGTACCAGAGGGTTAGAATTAGCTAAATCTCTAGGCCAAACGAAGAAACATTGGAATGCCTATGCCATAGTGTATACCTCATCTGTTCGCACAAGAACTAAAGCAAACGACATGAGAACCTCCTCTACTGTGACCTTAACCTCATCCTCTGATAACTCCATGCCATGAAGAATTATGGCTGCCTCAAATACTTTTCCACGAGCCACTAGTGTCGTCCCTGTACCAACCCAAATATATAACTAACATGGATGAGTGTCGTCCATGTCATCCCTTGATATGGGTGGAGCTGAACAAGTCCCATTTTTGCTTATACTTGTTAGAGTCAATGATTTATTAATGTTATTCAATTATTTGATTAAATATCATTTATTCAATTCATAATTTATAGAAAAAAAGATTTACCTATGGGAGGCACAAATGGGTCTAGTTCTTGTGGAGGATCCAATGGTGAACTGATGTCATAATTCTCAAATTGGCGCATAAGTTCTTCTTTCACCTTCTTAGTGATTCTTTCTGTTAGTCTTTCTTCATAATCAACACTATGTTTGCATGAAGACTAACTAGAGAAGGAACCAAAAAGTTAGTGTATGCCGACTCCTGATCTAGCACCACGCACACGTCCAGGGTGCTTAGGCCGTCCAATTGTAGCAGCAAGTATGTCATGACGACCTTTTGGAGTGAATCCTCCTTGGGAGCTCTGCTAAACCAACGAATCCTGCAATGTAACAAAAAAAGTTATAGAAAATCATACAATATAAAAGACGAACGAGCTATTTAAAGAAAAATTGTATCTTACAATTTTCTCAGAGATTTCTTGTGCAGATTCAGAAGTGTAGTTGTCCGATGTGCATAGACGGGCTAACTTTCACTTTTCATGACAGGATGATGGTGAAGGAGGCTCAATATCTTCACCCTTAGAAGGTGGAGACCTAAATTTTTTCTTTTCTGATATTATCTTCTCTTCAAGTTTTCTATACTACCACGAGACAATATGTGCGGGTTTTTATTTTGAGAACTTATACTTTGAGTCTTTTTTCTCTTTTTCTATAATATATAAAACCTACTTTATAAATTAGTTCAAATTGTACAAAATTATCAATTGAGCAATTGACAATTTCAAACAAACATACCTACCATCCCTCAGATGTTTGAAGCTCAAGAAATTGACGTCAGGTATCTTCATCAATCCACGTGTATTTTAGTAATGGATCTTCATTCGTTTTAGATCCAAATATATACCTAGATGTCAACTTGGTCTTAAAACCATGAAATTTCTCAGCCACCGATGACAAACATTTGTGTTTAAGTGTCACCACATTTGGAATATCAAACGTTAGCTGCAATATAGAAAATGTTATCAATAATATTTAATATATTATCAATAAAATCAAACTGTAAGGTTAAAAACATTAATATTAGTTACCAATAAATCCTACCATATGATGTTCTGATCAACTTCAGTAACATGATCAAAAGATGGAATAAGGATTGATATTCTCTCTCGTGCCAACATCCCTAAATAGCTTTTGAAGAGGTCCGCATAAGGACTTGTAGGGACTCCAATGTCGACGTCAATATCGATAGGTGTTTTTTGAGCATTAACTCTTCTAATTAAGAGTTGTCTCAACCTAGTGGCTCCTCTAGTGGGTCTTTTAGTGAGTGCTTCATCCTCTGATGAACTATGATGTTCAGTCATATATCTGTGAAATGAAAACATCACAAAACATTAATAAGCAATATATAAAATCACATTACTCAGATTCTTTTCATTAGGATAAATTTGTTTTTTTCCATGAAGAGTGACAAACCAATGTTCAAACGCATGATCTTTAACATAGAAAACCTGAGATGCTTGTTGTGCCATGATAAATGGCTTGTCTCGATAACCCACCTTTCAAAAATCAACTAGAGTCATTCTTGATTCATCCATTTTGATACCACTCTTATTATCAATCCACTTACATTTGAACAATGAAATAGTAAACATGGTATAATCAACCTCCCATATCTCTTATATTACACCATAGTATGCCATTTATCTAAATACATGATTTTGATCTTTAGATGTAGAAAATTGTAGTGACTCAGCTTCAAGACTTACTCCATTAATTTGTACTATGCTTTTATCATCCAAAGACTTTGTATAGAATGTTCAATTATTAATTTCAGAACCTATACAATAGATGACATCAAATTTCAACCCATTCGCTAACCACATCAAAGTATCAAAAGATTGCAAATCTTTCAAAAGCTCAAATTTAAACCAAGGCGTGAATGTTCTATCATGCTCCATCAAATGCCATTTCTCTTATTGTCTTGGATTTTTCTCTTTCACAATGGCTTTGTGTGCAAATAAGTAAGGGACGACCTCATTTGTTTTGTTCAATATGTATAGGTGTGCTTGCAACAACTCTTCACGATCTTTGCTAACCACATTCACACCTTGGATACTATTACTTATAGAACATATGTTCAACCATGATTTTTGAGGAACTCCTATCGGTTTTGCTTTTGTCATGTAATCTGAACAAAACTCGACACTTTCTTCAGCAATATACCTTTCGATTATTGATGCTTCTGGACGATATTGATTTTTCACATACCCTTTCAAAATCTTGATGTAATGTTCAATGGGATACATCCATCTTAAGTATATTAGTCCAAAAAACTTGATTTTCTTACCAAATGAACAAGTAAATGTACCATGATGTCAAAAAATGATGGAGGGAAAAACATTTCCAACTAACACAAGATGATAACAATCTCAACTTTAAGTCCATCTAACTTTAAAGGACCAATGACTTTGCTACAAATTGAAAAGAAAAAATGCACACAAACATGTTATAGTTTGTCTAAAATTTTTAGGTAAAATTCCATGAATAGCTATAGGTAACAATTATTGCATTAAGATGTGACAATCGTGAGACTTTAGGCCAACAAGCTTCAAGTCTTGCATGGACACTAAACTCTGAATATTTGAAGAGTGTTCTTGAGGTATCTTGACACTCTTTAAACATAAACATAAACTTATCTTCTCTTGTCTGGACATAGTGTAACATCTAGGGGGTAAATAAGTACGCTTACCAACCTCCCTTTCTAAAACTCCTGAAGGTTTAAGAGCACTTGTTTATACTCTCTTATTGTACTACCATCACTAGTTTTGCTTTTAACATTGATCTTACAACAATTGTAGGTCCGGTAACGTTGCAGACAACATTATAGTCTAATACTTGAAGATTATTGTATCAAGTTTCATTATGAGGTTGCATTTTAATTTTCAACAAGTTTTCAATTTCACTTTTATTTTATTCAATTGGTTCCTTCTAAATTGATAGTGCAAAAGATTTCCCATGTAAAACAATTTGTTTAAATAAAGTTCAATGCGGTAGATGATCCAATGATCCTCCAAAAAATTATATTTTTCCAACAATAGACTAGCTAGAGGAGTCTAATATCTCTATAGAGTATATGACTTCAATAGATACACAATATACAATATAATTTTTTATATTAGACAAGTCTAACCATACACAAATTATATGAGTCTTACCATGTAGAGATTAGACAAGTCTGCTAATACAAATATCAATTGACTCCAAGGATACACCGACTAGACAATTTTTGAAGTAAGTGACTTGTCATGTATCAACTTCTCTTCTCAATTTCCAAGAAACTTTATTTATTTACTAAACTTATAATCTCATCTTCTCTCAATCACTAGAAAATCTCTAATTCATCTTGGTAGTATCATTAGATAATACACATTTATTAGAAGACTTGTTGGAATCATTTATTGATTCATTAGATGATATTTCACTATATCGTCTATATATGATTTATGAACTTGTCTATGTTTCAACTACACAAAGGACATGTTATAATGCTAAAGAAATATCTATGGAGTTTATCATATCATCAAAACTCAACTCATGGATAGTTTATCAAGTTGTCTACTAGACTTAAATAGATTAGACTCTCTAATTTAGACTTGTCTAGTTAACGCATCTAATGCATCTTTTATACCTAGAACATTTATTATCTAACATGTCTTAAAAAGCTTATTTTAATGAGTGGTTTTATTTAAAGCTCATTTAATCCAATTTGGACACATTCCACTTAAACACTAGATTTAAACTTAATTATTCATCAATAAAAAAACTAAGATTAAGTATAATAAATGTGATAGAAAATATACTTATCGATTACTCAAGCAATAATCATATTTAAACTAAGCTATTTAGACATATATTGTTTTTTATATCATTCTTATATTTCACTTTGTGAAGTAACCCAATTATGAGGAAGACTAACATGTGTATCCTCTCTATAAGACTAACATTCTTATGTACCTTTTATGACTTTGTAGGCAAAAATGACAACAAATAATATTGGAGTTCGTAGTCTATGATTTTCTTTGGACACAAGATTGAGATTGAGAGGGAAAAAAAGAATAGAAATGAGGAGAAATAATGTGTAGAATGATGTTCTTCGAATTCACATAAAGCGAGTGAATTTGAATGGAAAGTTTATAGTTAATATGATTGAAACAATTTGATTATATATTAATATATAAAATAAAATTTTAAAAATTAATAACGGTAAAATATAACATTTTAAACATATAAATTAAAACAAAAAATCAAATTAAATAAAAAATATTATAAATTTTTAATATACAAATGAATACATTTTAAAATAGTGATATATAAAATAAATTATTTAATTTAATTTAAATAATTATATTTATTTATTATTTTAATTTTATATTTATTTTAATTATAAATTTAAAAAAATAAAGCATGTTTTAAAATATTATATTGTACTTATATATTTAATTTATTAAACTACTAGATGTAAGACTCGAGAGATTTAAATAATTATTTAATAAATGCGGGTAGTAGAAGCCATTAAGGCATTAAATATGGAATGTTTGTCGTGGATAAATACTAACTCAAATGGTTGGGAGTACTTGATTGTGTGATAGGACTTGGGTTCGAGTTCTATGTATGCCAATTGTGTGTTATTTTAATTAGTATTATTTTTAATATATGTAGATCATGTTGTGAGATATTATAATATTTGAATAATATCAGTTAGCATGAAATTGAATCTAGTTGAATGATTGAGCATTGCTATTAACCAAATCAGAACAAGTTTTGGGTGCTGGAAAATCAGGACAAGATAGGGATGGGGTTTCTCTTGCTTTTAGCGCATAGCGGGATGTTTCTGTGCAGATGGGGTGGTTTTAGGGTTGTATGTAACCGTACTTGATGAGAATTACGAGTTAACTGAGAAAAGGGTACTATTAGTTCAGAAAGTATGTTAAGTGAAGTGTATGAAAATGTAATTCAGTATACATGATATTGAAAATACTTGATTTGGGCATGAATTAATTGTATACATGTAGTGGTGTTGTAGTGTTATGTCCTAAATGCTATGATTGGTATAGGAATGATACATTGTATGTTTGAGGTCTCTTAAGACCTAATGAAAATGCCAAAAACCAATAGCATTGCGCTACTAGTATGGCACCTGGCGGTAAGGGTTGAGCTGCCAGGCAATAGGTACCTAAAACAGTGGCAGTGGCCACTAGACATGCATGGCGCCTGGCGATAGGGACTGTCCCGCCAGGCGGTGACGGAGCATCGAAGCTCCTGTTTGGCGCTTGGCGATGGGAGCTGCCCTCCAGGCGGTCTGGAACCAGCTTCGCTTGGCGGCATTTAGGCTACACCAGGCGAATCAATTGTTGTGAAATTTTTTTGTTGTTGTGATAAAAGTGGACTTGAAGGACTAAGTTCATGTACCTGTATGTTTGGGCTTGAAGGACTAAGTCCAATAGGGGTCTGGGATGTGCTTGGTGGTGGGACGCATGATGGGCATGAAGCTGGTTATTTTTCGTCGGCTGCTAAGGGGCGAGGAGTCCTTAGTATTGTGATTACATGCGTCGGACGCACGATGGGCAAGGAATAGTTATGTTCTCGTTGGCTGCTATTGGGCGAGGAGTCCATAGTATGGTGATTGCGTGCATGTCAAGTTACGAGCGAGGAAGGCTTGGATGTTTTGCTACATGTGAGGAGTCTATGGGGCAAGACTATGAGCGGGATAGGCTCGTTGAGTTGTACCACGAAAGGGATAGTTTTGTGGGAGCACAATAAAGTTCCAAGACCTAGATTCATGCATATGACTTATGAAGGATTGAGATCAAGGATGGGTAAATTGAAAGAATAAAATGATTATGTAAGATTTATTTTCTTTGGGATGGGTATCATATTTATTTTATATATATGTGCATAGCTCACCCTATCTGTTTGTGTGTGGCGATGATCGGATAACTTGTTATCCAAGAGCACATGATTTGACAGGTGAGCCAGGAGATGCTTGAGTTCAGAGAGCGGGATTACTTGGGGACTTTGAAGACTTTTAATATTTTGACATTTTCATGTTTTCAAACAGTTGCTATTTTGGTTATTTTATGGTTTGTAATAAATGTTATCCGCGAATATTTGTAAAGTATACGATTCCATGGTTTTAATTTTCTCGCGTTTTTGGGAAAGTACGGTTATAAATGAGGTTTGATAAGTAATATTTTTTTAATTTTTTTTTTTATTATTCTACTATAGTTATTTAAAAGTAATATTCCTTAGAGATATTATAGTTGGTATCAAAGCATAACTTTTGAAAATGTTTTGAAAAATATTTTGGGCCTTTTGGGGAGTGAGCTTGTTATGTTATGCATGTGGTTGTGTGTGTTTAAATTTAAGGAGGTAGTGGTTTGTTAAACTGATGAAGTGATGTTTAACATTTGAATATGTGGCGTATCCAGACAATGGCGGCTCATAGGAGAAGGAGAAATGCTAATGGTGTTGATGTGATTGCGGAAGCCATTCATCGGATGGTGGATGCGATGCAAAACCCTATTCCGGCATAGCCAAGAGTGGTGATTGCACTAGTGAGGGTGGCGACGGTGGAGGATTTTCTGCGACATAAGCCCGCAAAATTTATAGGTGGGGCCACTCCAGACGAAGTTGATGCCTAGCTTCGCAAGTGCGAGAAAATATTTGGAGTGATGAATTATGCTGATGAACAGAAGCTTGCATTTGCGGTATACCTTCTGAACAATGATGCTGAATACTAGTGGGCAGGCATGCAACAACAAATGCAGATTAGGGAAGAGCCAGTGACTTGGGCCTTCAGGACTCATTTCGTGGATAAATACTTTCCAGATACAGCTAAGCAAGATAGAGAGGTTGAGTTCTTGGCCCTGCAACAGGGAAATATGTCGGTGCTAGAATATGTTAACAAATTCGAGCATCTGGCAAGGTACTATTCTCAAGAAATCACTGAGGAGTGGAGGTGCCTTAAGTTTGAGTGGGGACTCAAACATGAACTGAAGAAGGTGATTACACCTTTGAGAGAAAGAAGGTTTCCAGTCTTGGTGGAACAAGCCAAGAGTGCAGAGTTTCTAAAACGAGGGCCAAATCCAGCAAGTCGACATCAGAGGAATGTCGCAAAGGCTAGGCAGATGAAGAAGCCTTATTGCCAGCCATAGAATTTTCAAGGTCTCACTTGCTACTAGTGTGGTCGGCCTCATCTAAAGAGAAATTGCCCTCAGCTAATAGGTGGTATGGGAGGATCAGGTGATAGTCGCAAGTGTTTCATATGCGACAAACCGGGCCACTTTGCTAATAATTGTCCAGAAAAGAAGAGTCTTGGTGTGAAGAAACCAGCAATATCACCAGCAGAAAGAGCTAGAGCGGCTGGTAGAGTCTTTGCCATGACCACCACAGAGGCTACTCAATCAGGTAACCTTATTCTTGAGCCTTGTTTATTGTTGGGTCAATCAGTATTAGTGTTGTTCAACTCTGGAGCAACACATTCTTTCATCTCTAATGCATGAGTGGGGAGATTGAGTATGGAGAAACGTGACTTGGGGTGTGACTTGCTTGTTTCAACTCCTTCCTCGGGTCAGGTAGCTACCAGTTCAGTCTGCGTTGGGTGTTTAAGGGAAGTGGCAGGTCGCAGATTCAAGGTGAACTTGGTGTGCTTGCCTTTGGAGGGACTGAATGTGATATTGAGGATGGACTGGCTGTCTAACAATCACATCATAATTGATTATGGACGGCGTAGTTTGGTGTTCCCAGAACATGAAGGATTGGAGTTGATCTCAACTCGAGAAGCTGTGAAAGCGTTGCAAGAATGGGCCATGTGTTTTATGGTGATGGCTAAACCAAAAAAGAAAGGTGCAATAAAGTTGATTCATAATATTCTTGTTGCCAATGAGTATGCAAATGTATTTCTGGACGAAGTACTAGGATTGCCGCCGAGTCGGGACATTGACTTCACCATTGACTTAATTTGCTGGTGCGGGTCCCGTGTCCATGACTCCATACAGAATGGCACTTGCAGAATTGGCAGGACTAAAGAAGCAAATTGAAGATTTGCTAGAGAAGAAGTTCATCCGACCCAGTGCGTCACCGTGGAGAGCTCTGGTGTTATTAGTGAAGAAGAAGGATGACAGCTCAAGACTTTGCGTTGATTACAGACAACTGAACAAATTAATCATCAAGAATAAGTACCCACTGCCGAGAATTGACGATCTGCTAGATCAATTGAAGGGAGCAGGAGTATTCTCCAAAATTGACTTACGGTTTGGATACCATCAGATCTTAGTCAAATCGGAAGATATATAGAAGACGACATTCAGGTCAAGATATGGGCAATATGAATATGTAGTGATGCTATTTGGAGTGACGAATGCACCGGCGATATTCATGGATTACATGAATAGAATCTTTCGACCTTGGTTAGATAAGTTTGCCGTTGTCTTCATAGATCACATTCTTATTTACTCAAAAACAAGAGAAGAGCATGCGGATCACTTGAGGGTTGTATTGAAGATACTTAGAGATCACCAGTTGTATGGGAAGTTGTCTAAGTGTGAATTTTGGCTAGAAGAGGTACAATTTCTTGGACATGTCATCTCAGCTAAGGGTATTGCAGTGGACCTGGCTAAGATTGAAATAGTACTTTAGTGGGAAAGGCCTAAGACAGTGACAGAGGTGAGCAGTTTCTTGGGCTTAGCAGGTTATTACAGGAGATTCGTGGAAGGGTTCTCAAAGAAGGTGAATCCATTGACACAACTTACAAGAAAAGATCAGCCATTCTCTTGGACTGAAAAGTGTGAGGAATGTTTTGAGGACATGAAGAGGTGTTTGACTACCGCCTCAATGCTAGTAATTTCTAATACTGAGAAGACGTTTGAAGTGTACTGTCATGCTTCATATCAAGGTTTGGGTGTGTATTGATGCAAGAAAGGAGGCTAGTAGCATATGCTTCTCGTCAACTGAAGGTGCATGAGAAAAATTATCCGACTCATGATTTGGAGCTAGCAGCTATTGTATTTGCTCTTAAGTCTTGGAGGCACTACCTGTACAGGTCTCAATTTCAAGTTTTCAGTGATCACAAAAGCCTGAATGAGTTAAATATGAGACAGCGCAGGTGGATGAAGTACTTGAAGGACTACGACTTTGAATTGCTTTATCACTCAGGCAAGGCAAATGTCGTAGCTGACGCTTTAAGTCGTAAGAAGATGCACATGTCTTGCATGATGGTAAAGGAGTTGGAGATGATTGAGAAACTCCGAGATATGAATCTGGGAATGCAGTTTGGGTAAGGTTTCATACAATGCAACTTGTTGAAAGTCACCAATGAGTTCTTGAATGAAATACGTGTGGCTCAGGGACAAGATATGGAGTTACAACAATTTATCGAATGGTTGGGTACGGATAAGGGGAAGGACTACCAAATGGGAGCAGACGACATTCTACGCTTTAAAGGTAGAGTGTGCGTGCCTAGAGGACCTTTATTCAGGAGGCAGATTCTGAAGGAGGGCCATCAGAGTCATCTTAGCATACATCCAGGTATGACTAAGATGTATAAGGATTTGAAGGAGTCCTTTTGGTGGAATGGAATGAAATCAGATGTAGCAGACTTTGTTGCTCAATGTTTGGTATGTCAAAAGGCCAAAATTGAACATCAACGGCCATGAGGTACACTGCAACCATTGGACGTACCTCAGTGGAAGTGGGACAATATCTCTATGGATTTTGTGACACACTTGCCAAGATCGATAAGAGGGCATGATTCAGTTTGGGTAATAGTAGATAGATTGACTAAGTATGCGCATTTCTTGCCTATGAATCAGAAGTGGTCGATGGAAAAGCTAGCAAAACTGTATGTGCGAGAAGTGGTGAGATTACATGGAGTACCCGAGAGCATAGTGTCAGACTGGGATCCTAGATTCACATCACAGTTTTGGTAATCTTTGCAAGCTGCATTGGGTACACAATTGAGAATGAGATCAGGTTATCACCCTCAGACGGATGGTCAGTCTGAGCGGACCACTAATTCTCTAGAAGATTTATTAAGGTCATGTGTGCTAGACCACTTGGGAAACTAGAATGATGTATTACTCTTGGTGGAATTCACGTACAACAATAGTTACCACTCTAGTATTGGCATGGCGCCCTATGAAACACTATATGGAAGGAGGTGTAGAACTCCATTATACTAGTATCAGGATGGTGAAGCTTTTGTATTTGGGCCTGAGTTTCTACAACAGACGACTAGTAAAGTCAAATTAATCCAGGATCGGATACGAGCCACACAAAGTTGGCAGAAGTCCTATGTTGATAAGAGAAGGCGACCATTGGAGTTTGATGAAGAAGATCATGTGTTTCTCCGGGTCAGTCAAACCACGGGAGTCGGAAGGGTTCTTAAGTCGAGGAAGTTGACCCCGAGGTTTATAGGACCCTATCAGATCACGCGGAGGATTGGATCGGCGACATATGAAGTTGCTTTGCCACCTCATCTGGCAAATTTGCACAATGTACTTCATGTTTCCCAACTATGAAAATACGTTGGAAGTCCAGACCATGTACTAGAGGCTGATGATGTTTAGGTGCGGGAGGATTTGACAATGCTAGTCAGACTAATTCGCATTCTTGACTCTCAAGTCAAACAGCTGAGGGGTAAGGAGATAAAGACAGTAAAGGTGCTTTGGAACAAGGCTACTAAGGAGATGACCTAGGAGATGGAGGATCGCATGAGGCTATCCTATCCATACTTGTTTCCTGGTAAGTCTTATTTTCGAGGTCGAAAATCTTTTAAGGTGGAGGGAATGTAAGACCCGAGAGATTTAAATAATTAATTAAACAATTATTTAATAAATGCGGGTAATAAAAGCCATTAAGGCATTAAATACGAAATGTTATGTCGTGGATAAGTACTAGCTAAAATGGTTAAGAGTATTTGATTGTGTGATAGGACTTGGGTTCAAGTCCTATGTATGCCAATTGTGTGTTATTTAATTAGTGTTATTTTTAATATATGTAGATCATGTTATGAGATATTATAATACTTGAATCATATTAGTTAGCATGAAATATGAATCTGGTTGAATGGTTGAGCATTGATTTGGCATTGGCATGGTTGAGGGTTCAAGCCTTGGAGAACCCAAATTAAACTTTATTTTTGCTATTTTTAGTTTTGGATTGAAGTTGAAGGGTTAAAGGAAACCCTAGCAGACCTAGCAGCCAAGGGTGGTTGGAAAACAATCTATTAAGTGTGCTTGAATGATAATGAACATCATCAATAAGACATTTTCGTTTTAGGACTTAAACCCACCATTAAAACACCATTAAAAAGCAAATTGAGGGAGGTAAGAAAGGTTTTTGCAGTTGTCATTGTTGGATAGATAGAGAAGTGCGAAAATCAGTGGGGATTGAGAGTGTGAGTGAATCATTGAGACTGAATAGAGAGAAGCCAAGGAAGGTTATTGGTGAAGCAAGGGAGAACCAAGGGATACTCAAAGCTTTAAGCAAAGGAAACCAGGTTAGGGGAGTTCCATTATGTGCTTTACATTTAATTATTTGATTGTTTCATCTCAATAACCCATTTTTCTGGGTTTTTCTATGCACCGCCTGACGACTTGGTGTTGTCCTCCAGGCGACACGAACTGGGTTGCGGTGACAGAGCAGCGAAGCTCCTGTTTGGCGCTTAGCGCCTTGTGGTGGGAGCTACCCACTAGGCGGTCTGGAACCAACTTTGCCTGGCAGTGTTTAGGCTGTGCCAAGCGAATCAACTGCTATAAAATTTGTTTTTTTAATGATCAGTGTACTTGAAGGACTAAGTTCACGTACCTGTGTGTTTGGGCTTGAAGGACTAAGTCCAATAGGGGTCTGGGATGTGCTTGGTGGTGGGACGCATGATGGACATGGAACTGGTTAGTTCCTGTCGGCTGCTAAGGGGCGAGGAGTCCTTAATATGGTGATTACATGCATCAGATGCACGATGGGCAAGGAATAGTTATGTTCCCGTTGGCTGCTATTGGGCGAGGAGTCCATAGTATGGTGATTATGTGCGTGTCAGGGTCCGATCGAGGAAGGCTTGGATGTTTTGCTACAGGCGAGGAGTCTGTGGGGCAGGACTATAAGTGGGATAGACTCGTAGAATTGGACCACGAAAGGGATAGTTTTGTGGGAGCACAGTAAAGTCCCAAGACCTAGATTCATGCATATGACTCATGAAGGATTATGAGATCAAGGATGGGTAAATTGAAAGAATGAAATGATTATGTAAGATTTATTTTCTTTGGGATGGGTGTCATATTTATTTTTTATATATATGCATAGCTCACCCTATCTGTTTCTGTGTCTCAGATAACTTGTTATCCAAGAGCAGATGATTTAACAGGTGAGCCAGGAGATGCTTGAGTTCAGAGAGCGGGATTACTTGGGGACTTTGAAGACTTTTAATATTTTGACATTTTCATGTTTTCAAACAGTTGCTATTTTGGTTATTTTATGGTTTGTAATAAATGTTATCCGCGAATATTTGTAAAGTATACGATTCCATGGTTTTAATTTTCCCACGTTTTTGGGAAAGTACAGTTATAAATGAGGTTTGATAAGTAATATTTTTTTAATTATTTTTTTATTATTCTACTATATTTATTTAAAAGTAATACTCCTTAGGGATGTTACACTAGACGTAATGAATTTTCACAGTTTTATTCTCACTTTTGCGTTTATTTTTCTTGAGTTTTGCGATGATGTAATATTTCTTTATACACTGTCTACATGCTCTTTATTATTGTTCTTACTGGAATCTTAAGGCGAGCCTTCAGATAGGTGGTAAGATTTGGATGGCTTTGACAAACCTCGATGAGATGCTTCCAAGGATTGAGACACAAGGAAAGATCCAACTACAAAAGACTCTCTAAGTCATAAAAGAATATGATCTTTCTTGTATGAGTATATTAGAGTGAAGTAGAGTGAGTCTTCCTTGGAGGATACTAGATGTATTTATAGTACCTTTTGGGCCTTGGACCCATGTGAATAAATAGGTAATGTAATATTAACTCATATCAGTGAAATAACAACTTACCTTAAATAGATAATAACAATAATAATAGTGTGACACTTTACCTGATACATCAAATATTCTGTAAATATATGATATTAAGGAATATAATGATGTAATCAAACTATCGAGATTTAGTCACATAAAATGTTAATACATGAATATTTTCACCAACAATTATATCTCATAATATATTTCAAAAACTTTAGATTAGTAATGCTAAATGGACCTTATTAGGCCACATCACTTATCATATTTGTTGGGCCAAGTATGTATATATCAGTAAAGCTAAATGGGCCTTATTAGGCTGCATCCTTAATACCATATATTTACATAATATTCGGTGTATCAGGTAAGGTGCCAAATTATTATTATTGTTATTATTTACTTAAGGTAAGTTGTTATTTTAATGATATTGGTTAATAAAACATTACCTATTTATTCACACGGGTCCTAGTCCAAATGGTACTATAAATACACCTAGTATCCTTCAAGAAATACACATTCTTTGATACTCATTCTCTCTTACTCTAAAAGTTCCAAACTCTCTTACCGACTTGAGCATCAAAGAGTCTTTTGCAGGTGAATTTTCTCCTTTTGGAGCAATAACGAATTCAATTATAGTCATTAGAAGCATTAGAATCACTCCTTAGATCTTGCCAATTGTACAAATGTTCATACTCTAAATTCTAGTAAGAACAATTATGAAATAAATATTGGGGAAAATTATGAAAGGATAAACATGAGTTATTTGTGAATACATATTTTATGTATATATAACTTCATTGTATATTAAGGACTTTCCATATTCTTTATTTTCAGTTATGTCATTTTCTTTTAGTAATATAATAAACTTTTAGTAATAATAAATTTGGTTTAATCTATATATTTATCTTAATTATATACTCTTAGCTAATATGATATTTCTCACTCTTTTAGCCTTAACTTTTTTTAAAGGTATTATTTTTAGTTGATTCTAGTTGCATTGGATTCTATATTTTCAAAACTTCAAAATGGGCATACGATTTTTTGGATTTGAATTCTTCTCCTATTTTCATTAATTTTTTGAAGTTGAAACATATTTGTTATATTTGTGTAAAAGAATCCAAGCATAATGAATGTTCTTTGTATTAACTTGAACTTTTAAAGTTGGGCTTATGGGCCAAACTTGAATCCACGTTTAAACCCATTCTTAGTTTAGATTTTAGAATATATGTAGTCCGAACATGCTCGAAACATACAAACATAAATCATTTGTTTAATTTTACAAATTTCAGAAATTGTCTTTTCATTTCTATTACAAAACCACACTACAATCAGTTGCCAATTCGGTCTACAATGAATGACAAATAGGTAGTTGAAGAATTCTTATAATTTAAAAAAAAAATACACAATCATTAAAACTAATGCTTTAATGTATTGAGCTAGGTAAATATTTCTATAAGAGTCACTCATCCATTTTTGTAGATATTGTTGAATCTAGACCTTTGTATTTCTATATTTTTGGATGGGTTTAGGTCAACAAATCCATATATTTCATATTTGTGTTGCTCCATGTAACACCCCAATTTAGGATGTCACGAAAAGTTATAAATTTTATGCATTTAACTAAAAATGATTCCTTTGATACCATTGCAGAAAACGTACGTAAACAAAACTTTATTCTTACTTTTAAGCGTGTAGGGTAAAACAATACTTGTCCAAGAATTTCCAAAGTAACAACAACAAATAAAAAAGCATCATCTTTAACATTTATTTGAAAGAAAACTTAATAAAAGAAAATTGAGTTATCCTCGTATAACACACGAGTCATACGATCATCGCATACACAACACACAAACAAGGGTGAGCTAGACACAAAGAAAAAACATGAAATATAAAGATAAATAAAACTAGCAACCTTTAACTTCACATCAAGCCAAGAAACAGTTTCAAGTCACAATCACACTCTAAGGTTTACCCATCTCTCGTTCCTTACCACAACACAGTCTTGTCTCCCTTGCTCCTCAAGGACTTATGAGTAATAACTTCGATGAATCTCACACTGAGCAATATACTCAGCAACAAGTAAGAACTAAGGCGAAACATATTTTCCCTTTCCACTGCCTCGCATAGGCGAGAAGGTACCGTACACGAACCCATCCTCCTTCACTGCCTCGCATAGGCAAAAGAGTTACACTTCGTTTTATAGGCACGACATTTCCAACCTCACAATATAACTCACCTTCATGCTCACTCCCACATGTAGAAGTGAAAATTATACAATGCCTAGGTCCACATGGAAGAACTAAGACAATTGCACCCACCCAGCAGTTCCTCTTACATTTGAACAGATCCAAACAACAAACATCATGCCTAACAATTAAACCCACACGTTGGTGTTCAGGCAAAGGAAATCTTACCTTCACGCAATGCATGAGAGCCAAGCCCCACAAAGATAAACAAACCAAACACATTAAGCATGCCCATTCTTTAGTAGGTATCCTATATTAGAATTATTAGGTCAACGTAAGCCCTAAGATGGCTATCAAGTATATATAGTCTGATATAACACTTCTAACACTCACGGGTTATACTTCTTTAGGCCTAAGACACTCTCTCAAGCTATTCTCATGCACACGACTCTCATCAGAAGGAACATATGCCCCATTGAGGCCTCGGTTACACCGCCCCTACACAAAAAGAGGGGATTGAGTTTGTATGACTTTTTCTTTCAAACTAAAGGACCTAATGCAATGGTAGCAAAAGAATAAGAATATGTGCAAGGCTGCCCCCCCCCCTCCCCTCACAATGTACCATGTCCCATCAAAGACTACAAGTGCTTTAACACATAAAGATACATGGCTAAATATTTTAAGCATGCATTGCACTGCAAACTTGCACAAAAAAACAACTTCATATGCATACTAAGAGTGTTCCATAAAGCACTAAACATGTGATATATTATGTTAGTTAAGCAAAGAAGACTGCACCATGCAACCAGGGAACCGTGATTGTAAGGTAACTTATCGACAAAGTTATCCCCATTGAGAAATTTAAGGTTTTGTGTTGTGGCTCTCTCTCTCTCTCTCTCTCTCTCTCTCTCTCTCTCTCTCTCTCTCTCTCTCTCTCTCTCTCTCTCTCTCTCTCTCTCCGGGTTTCAACTTTCAAGTCCATGCCATCTCCCTAATCTACGTTACCTTATTTCACCTTTTCACTACAAATATTTAAAAATCTCTTACCAAATCTAATATAATAATCATTTTCACTCTTACCAAATCTTTCTTTTTTTCTTTTTCCAAACCATTTTTTCTAACTAAGAAAGTATTACACTAACATATCAATTGCTACAAGATTATATACATATATATTTGAAATTAGAAAATGATTTACATTTAAGTTTTCATCTGAATTATGAGTATTTTATCCTATAAATAGTCTCATAAACCCTTCCATCTCTTTCCCCACTAAATTCTAGCTACCTTCTCTCGCCTATCTTTTTCTTTCTATCTTTCAAATAAATATGATGTTGCGCAAATAGCCATGGAGAAGGGCCTGTAGTTCCTCCTCCCCACAAAAATGCATAAACAAACTAGAAATTGATAATCTTTGCTATTCGGTACTAGAATTCTTTTCTAACAAAAATAATGATATTTCCTTACAATCTCACTATAAGATTTTTGTTTACTTGATTCAATTTCTACTCACTTCATCACACAAAGGCCTTCAACCTTGCTCCATACATTCCGCTGCATTCCATGGAGTCTCCTACCATTCATCCTTCACAAGGAGCTTCATCACTTCTGTAAGTGGTTGCGAACGCGAGATAAGTGTTTGTTCGACCAGGATCGCATATGTAAGCAGCAAGGAACGCGAGATAAATTTTGTATAGGAGTTTGCACGAATTCTGTATGGAAAACCCTTTTTATTTATAAGGGTGCCTCATTAAAACCTCCCTATCCAAAATACTCCTTAGGGATAAAAGACCAAGTGAGGAAAAAGACTACACCCAGGGTTACATGTAGTGTCATCTTTACAATATCTACAAGCATTTCTATTTTTTAGCCGCGAATATTAACTAAAGTAAAATTTCAGATGTGTCACATTCCATGTGTTTGGTATAGGCTTTCCAGATAATTGTTCTAGCAAATATGCTCCGCTTTGTTTCATCTTAAGCTTTACTTTACTTATTGCATGTGTCTCTTTATTCCATTTTTTTACTTATGTTTTGACTAATTAAGTACATTTTCTACAAGCATCTTTTATGGTTGTTTACTTTCTAAGTTTATTGTCTTCTTTGCAATTCGTCTTGCTCATGAATCCTTGTTTGTTTACTTGTGTGTTTAACGTGTTTTAATGACCATAAATGCCAGTGTTATTCTAAAGGATTCATGAATGAGCTTTTGGTTTCATTGTCACACTTCTAATTTCTTCATCATGTTTCTCAACTGTTATTATTGTTTAGTTATTATTTTTGTAATCCTGTATATTCATCTTTGTTTACAACTTTGGTGTATTCTTTGATTTGTCTACTTGTAGTTTGTGTCTCAGTTAAATGTTTAGCTTAATAGAAATTTCTTTTGGTGTTCTATGTTCAAGATCTTACGCTTTTTGTTTCTTTTTGTACATTCATCTTTTATTTCTTTTGATGCATTGTTGCTCTACTCGTCTAGTTTTTCCTATTCGCCTAATACTTGTATTTTTCCCATGGTCGTATAGTGCATTTTAATTTTATGTCATCCAATGATTTGGTCATCTTGTCTTTACTTTCTTAGGGTCATCTACTACTCAAGAATTTCATAAGTTGTTCCACGAATATGTTGTTGAGAACGAGCAAAGGACTCCTACTTCTGATCAAACTCTTGCTACAAGGACTATCGAATTTGATTCAATTATTAAATTGCATCTCTAGTTTATACAAGGCATTATCACTTAAAGAGTTGTCATTTCTCGATGGTGGAGGATCTAAATAATCTTTGGTCTTCCTACCGTTATCAAAATATTGTCTCGAGCACGAGGAAAATATTAGCCTTGTGTGACATTTTCAACTAAGCAATCATGTGACATATATCTAAGCCTAATTATGAGTCTTATGAAATCGAGAAATAACAATGGTAGTTAGAGATGGCAAATAAACCCACCCCTGTGGGTATTGCTCGAACCCGTCCCTGTTTTGACAGGGAATCCCCGCATTGACTGGGTATGGGTATGAGGAATCCCCGATTTTTTCAATTGGGTATGGGGATGGGAATATACATATCCCCGCCATATCTCCATCATCGTTTAAATTATTAAAATATTTACAATTAATTAAATAACCATATATATATATATATATATACTTTCTATTTTTTATTTCTTTTAATTATTTGGTTTGTTATGAAACTCATTCACATCTCCAATATATTTTTTATCTTATCATAACCTTTATGCAATTATGTTAAAATGATGTATGTCAATTAAAAAAAATTATTTCTAACATTTGAATATTTCTATTATTTTTTAATTTTTATTTATTGTATATTTTACTTTCACACGAGAATCTTTAATACACTCAATTTTATTATTTAATAACATAAACCTTTCATGTGAAGAACTCTTTTGTTTCGCTAAACATTTTTTGTTATTTGTTATTTCTCAATTATTGAGTATATATGTTGATATTTGAAAAGTTTTCTTAGATCTCTAAAATATTTTTCATCTTATCATACCCTTAATTATACATTTGTTTTTCTTTGTGCGATTCCTTTCAATAATCTCCAAATTTTTTATAAGACACACATTTGTTAATTTTTTAATATTTTTATTTTTTGTTTATTTTCATCATGTAAAATACTATTTCGATATATTTTATATAATTATTTTTTATTTTCTAACTCATTATAATCATACTTTAATTTTTTCACTATAATTGTATAAATAATTTTTATTTACTACAATATAAAAATTTAATGTAATTGCCATGAATATTTTTATAATACCATCCAACATATATTGGAGTTCAAAAGATACAAGATCTATGTTAAAATTTTATTATTATGTTTATTATTTGTTTTTTGCGTCATTTTGATCAAGTGGTGTATTATAACTTTTATTAGTGTATAAAAAAGAGATTCATTATAATTTAAAAAATTGAAGTAAACAAACATTTAAAATATATTTTAATTTGATTTTTTTTCCTTTTATATTTGTTTAAAAATATTTTTAAATTTTATCAACAAGGTTTCATTAATGTTTGGAAATTTAATAAATATTTTGGTTCTCATGAAATTTTATTTGGTATTCTAATCTAAAATGTAAACAATTATAATTTATTTCAAAGTATTTGATACCGAATAAACAACCATCTTCCTAATATGAATATTTTATAATATCATATTTCCTTTACCGTAACTTTTTATTATTTTATAAAAATTAATTAAAATTAATATTAAAGTAGTAAGAAAACGGGTACGGGTATGAGTACGAGATTATACTTGTTATCCGGTGGGGATAGGGATGAGACAAAAATTGGATACTCGTTGAGTTTGGGTATGGGGATGGGGGTGAATTTTTTGTGTGGAGATAGGTATGGGATAGCAAAACTCGTTCTCACCCTACCCCGTTGTCATCCCTAGTAGTAATATGTATATTTGGAATTATGATTTTCATCAACTATGATATGTGCAGATTGTAATGTCATCTTCCCATATACTTTGATGTGAGCATCCTTCTACAAACTCTATCCCTGCCACCTCTACTTGAACCTTTATGAGTCGTTGCTCCAACAATGCATAACCTGTTCACATTAGTAGGTGGAGTGCATCACTCAATTTCTTCTTCTCTTGGGCTACTAGTCTTATTTCTTGCAACGCAAATAAAAAATGAGACAATAAAATTATAAAAACAAATTTGTGTCATTATAAGAATTGTCCAAAATTAACTTGCAAAGAATCATTCAACTAACTGGCACGAAAATGCATCCAGACCTTTTATATTTGATACAAGGAATGTATTCTTTATGCTTTTCGAACACACATTCTTGTGTCAGAAATGTTGCAATCCCTCCATTTAGTGGCAATAGCAATTCATTACCACCTCAATGTTGGGAATGTTAAAATTTTGTAGTACAAAGAATGAGTATCTATGTCAACCTGTATCTACTTGGTTTGCTCTTTCCGCTTCCATGCCATACCTGAAAAATAACATCAATGTCATTTTCCTATATTTATTTTACAATATATTGTACAAATTACCTATAATTTAATCTCTAAAATTGTAAACAAACTATTGATTTAATTATTAAGTCACTCATACGTATTAAAAATAATCATTTACTCCCTCTCATTTTGACTATTTTTATATTTTAACTTTTGATTTCAAGCATTCAATAATTAAAATTAAACATTTAACAATTAATTTCAATATTCAAAATTTAAATATGTAAATAATATGAATACAATAGCAAGGGTAAGCAACAACAATTCAACGGAAATACTTGTACGTTGTAGTGATTGAGATTTAAAAAACAATCATGATATCAATTTCAAAAGAAAAATTGAAGTTTAGACTAGAAAACTCCCAATAGCAAAATCACTCATAGAGACGAAAGAACAAAATCTTTGTATGCAGTCACAAAGAGGGCAAAGAGGGTTGCCACCAGGATCAGAGAAGAAATAAAAAACGCTGTAATCGCGAAAAAGAGAAATGAAGAAGAATAAATTGCTCGGAAAAAAAAAAAACATTAAAATTTATGAGGGATGTCCTTAGCTCCCATTTACGTCACTCCGGAAATTTTGTTATTTTCAATTACTCGCGCATTTTTCTTTTTTTTTCATCAGATACTATGCAGAGACTTGGGACATGAATACCTTCTTTTGCACTAGTAAGGTTCGTTGAAGTTTTATTGAACAAGTATAGGATGATTGTAAACATTGTAAATATTTTTGACGTGGATCAGGTGTGTAGGAACGATATGAGAAATCAAAGAGTCAAGGCAGAGAAATTCCTATGTAATTCGAAAGTATTGATTAATTAATAAAAAAACAAATGAGTACCGATATAGTATTATCAATCAACCCACAACTATGTTTGTGCTGCAATACGACAAAAAAATATCTTAAAGTTGGGAGAGTTCATCAAAGCTTCCAAAAATGAAGTGTTTGCGTTAACTTGGCCATCATCATTGCATGAAGAGAAGAAGAAAAATAAAAAAATAAACATGAAAAGGAACACATCTTTTCACACCAATGGTTTTTTTTTTTTTTCTTTGAAATAAAGTTCGAACCCTACGAACTATTTATTAGTTATTTCTCTCTTGTGCCACACAACTTCATGGAAAGTAAACTCTGTAGTCATCACGCAATTTTTGTCGTAGTGGATTTTCGATTAAGCAATAAACAAATCATTTAACTAGTAATTAAGCAACATGTTTGTGTATAAATACTGAGAAGCGTAACGTGGTTCTTGCATTCAGCACCACACAAAAACATAGTCATCCGACACAATACTAGAAAAACAATAGAAACCTTGAGAGAGAGAGAGAAAGAGAAAGATTATAGATTGAAGTGCAATGGAATGTTGTAAGAAGTTTTATGAGTGGTTATGCAATGCAAAAGCATATCTGATAATATTGAGCTTGCAATTTGGTTCTGCTGGCATGTACCTTATCACCATGGATGCTCTCAACAAGGGCATGAGCCATTATGCTTTTGTTGTTTATCGCAATATCATCGCTACTGTGGCTCTTGGTCCATTCGCATTTTTTCTTGAAAGGTTTCTCTCTTCTTGTTTTCCAATACCTAACATCAAACTATTGTTAGATCATTTTAACCACATATTTGCTTTTGCATCTTGCATCTTGCAATACCTAACATTTTGCATTCAAAAATATATGCATGTTTTGCTTGTTCCATAATAGAAATTTTAGGATATGTTTTTCGTTTCATCAACATGATACTCCAGCCACCTTTTTCGTTGTTCTCGTCAATGGTGGGTTCTGGTTGTGTTATCTAGTTTTTCTGTTTTTAATTTAGTGCACATACACAAACTAGAAAGTTAGATCATTACTTTCTCTTGAAAGAAACAACTTTTTCCTTTTAATTTTAAAATGTGAGATATAAATGTTTTTATTCAACTCTCACACAATGTTGAATTTGAATGCTTCTAAATGATGCATTGTTTCGAAGAGTTTTTTCTTAAGAAAACAAACACTTACTTCTTTTTTTTAGAAAATTAGAAAATAAGTTAAAAGTACATTAAATTTAACTCATACTTAAACTATAACTTCATTGGTGGAAGAGACAAATCATCTTTCACATTTCACTATAAAATCATCCTGTGAAAGAAGCATTATTGTGAATCTTCTGCTCCTTAATTACTGTTGAAAGATTAAATGTTAATAATTTATTTTACTACACTTGTTTACAACATAAAAATTAAAAAACAAATAATATGCAATGTCACACTATATTAAATTTTATAACTATATCATTAACGTTTTTTCATTTCTTAAAAGCAAGCAAAATTTATCATTCATAAATCTATAATATAAAAATTACAGTAAAATAACTGGAGTTGCTAATTAACTAAAGTCTTTATCCATTTTTATTTTAATTTGCAGGAAAGTTAGGCCGAAGATGACAGTTCGGATATTTTCAGAGCTTATGGCAGTGGCTTTTGTCGAGTAACGTCATCTATTCCACTTACCTACCATATTTCAAATGACCTAATGTTTATTTTCATGTTTTTATCAGAAATACTAATTTGCATCAAAATAATAATTTCATGAAATTAGCATCATTATCGTCTATCTAATATATTTTTATATAATCAAATTTATAAAAGAATAAATACTAAATTAGTCCTTATTATGTTATTTACCAAAATAATAATCTATAGGAAATTAAGTGATATATATTTTTAAAAAAAATATTAATTTAATTATGAATAAAGTAATTTAAAATTGTTATTTATTGATTACAGGATAATACTAGATCAATGCTTCACCTTCTTGGGAATGAAGTACACCTCAGCATCATTTGCATCTGCAGTGATGAATTCCGTACCCTCCCTTACCTTCGTACTAGCAATCATTTTCAGGTATGTAAGATATTAGCCATGTCACATGTTAATTAATTAGTGAATTAATTAACTGATTAGTTGCTTGATGCATACAAAAGAGCATAACATTAACATAAACCAAACACGTACCAGTGAATATCCTTCGTAGATTCCACTACTAAGAGCATGGGGTTGGTGATTATTGTATATTTAATTTACACCAAGTATATGTAGTGATAAGTCGATGTCATCGCATTCAAACATCCCGTTAATGCGTGTCATCTTCTTAATCTCTTCACCAAACCCATTAATTAATCTATAGTGTCTTTTGCATGAGGAAAAAGAAAAGGAAAAAAATATATATGAATTAGTTGATAACGATGCTTGCTTATTATATCTTAAATATATATATGTAAATAAATAAAATTGATCCATGACTCGATGAATTAGGAGAAACCCAAAATCCGTAACAGGAAATAAACTAATAATAATTAAAATGTTTTTTTTTCTTAACAGTACGCAGAAAACATAATTAATAGTCATTAATAGCATTAGTTTATAAGTTATAGTCGATTTGTTATTGTATTGATGTTGTTATGCCTCTTTTCTTGATATGGTAAATTCTATCCATGTTGTTAGGTTTTGTATGTCCAATTTTAGGTATAACTGTTATAATAAATATCTTCCTATCAAATTATTCGAATGTCTTGAAACTAAAATTGTACTTCAACATTTTATCACAACAACTAATTTCTTGGCCTAAATGATCAAATTTAATCCATATTTGTATCTTAAATGTTTTCATATTCATTATTGACCTAATCAAATTGAAAGCAACATAATTAATAGTAAAATCATCTCCAACATGAAACTTTTCGTAGTATTTTTTTTTTTGAAACGCAAAAACAAAATCATTTTATTAAGAAAGAGAAAAAAAATAATTTTAATATAAATGTTATAAATCAATTATAATGGAAAATCAAGCTAACTAAAACGATGTATTAATTTGATTTGGGCAGATTGGAGCGTATGAAGCTTAAAGAGTTTGGATGCTTAGCAAAAATGATTGGCACTGTGGTTTCTCTGGGAGGTGCTTTTCTAATGACACTGTACAAAGGTCCTATTATTAACATTGCAGGCTCATCAGCCACCAACGTTGGCCAGCCTGAGAATGTGAACGACCCTTCTGGAACTCATTGGCTCACTGGTGCATGTTTTCTCCTCATTGGCTGTGCTGGCTTCTCTGCTTTCTACATATTACAAGTAATTAACTTCATTCACATCATATGTATACATTTTTCATTTAATTTAAACAAAGTCACATGTTAGTTAGAGATAGAGAAATGATTATGCTGAAACTTATGCATGATTTGAATATTATGTGCAGACTATAACATTGAAAAAGTACCCAGCAGAGATGTCCCTAGCAACTTGGGTATGCTTTTTGGGTGCCCTTCAAAGCGGTGTACTTACAATTTTCATGGAGCGCAATACCCATGTCTGGTCTGTGGGCTGGGATTCTAGGCTTCTTGCTTATGCATATTCGGTTAGTACAAATTGTTTGGGCTCAAAGGCCCAACACAAGTTAAATTTTTTTGTCATACAAAAACCACCCTTAAGAGTGTGCTTGGAAGCTAATAATCATAGTTTTCACATTCTAAACATTAGTTTTTTTCTTTGTTAACAAGTTTTCAAAATATGCAGGGAATAGTAACATCAGCAATCCAATTTTACGTGCAAGGCATGGTTATTAAAACCACAGGGCCAGTGTTTGTGACTGCATTTAATCCCCTGCGTATGATCATAGTCACAGCCTTGGCCTGCATAGTCCTCTCGGAGAAACTCCACCTTGGAAGGTACCCTATATTTTCTTTATCTTTACAAAAAAAATTAATTATTCTTCGGGAACATGAACTTGTTTTTCACCTATGTGATGAATTTGGTGTGTTATTGTATCAGCATTATAGGAGGAGTTGTGGTGGTAGTAGGGCTTTACCTAGTTGTGTGGGGAAAATCTAAGGAACAGAAGAAGAATTTGATGGCAGCGTCCCCTGAAAAGGTGACCCTGCAACGCCAGAAACAGCTACCACTTAGTGTACTCAGAAGTGAAGACAACAATGATAACAAACCTCAATTGGTCATAATTGGAGACAAAAACCACGACATGGAAGAAGGAAGAACAGTGACTATAGAGAACCTGCAACAGTGAGCGATCACTGTCAATCTAAGTGGACCTTAATATTAGTAACAGTAGTAATAGTAGTACTCCATCATCATTTCATGTATTGTGACTTGTGACGTTACTTGTTTTCTCCAATGTTTCCCCATTTCGATGGCTTTATTCCAATTCTGGGATTCACCTACCATATGAGTTTATATCTTTCAATTTTATCCAAAATAGGTTTCTTTTGAAATATTAAACCACTCATACATTAGACCTCTGTTTCAAACTTATTCTCACTAATCACATCTGATTCAAACCAAAGATACTCATATTCAAATATGAGATCAAGATAAAACTTGAAAATAATTATTTTATTGTTGAAGTAAATACTTTTATTCTGCTGTAATCCAAACTTCATCATTCACAGCCTACTACAAATAATTAAAGTACTATATATTTAATTTGATAATTAAATTATTTTTTATTTTATTAAAGACCGTACATTTAGGCTATTATCATTAGGGAAACATACATGATTTAAATTACTTCGTTGTTCCGTTCAAAGCAAAATACCATTAGGTTAATGGTTAGACTTGGTCCGTTAACTCCATCTATAATAAGAAATATATATATATATATATATATATATATATATATATATATATATATATATATATATATATATATTATTTATACATAATATAGGTGTTAACCTGAGTTGATGTGACTTACACGGATTGGTTCATCATAGATTGAGTTAGAAAAAGATAAGCTCAATACAATTTACTTTTTAATGAGTCGGGAATTTTCAAACTCAGCTCCACTCATTACGGTAGGTTGAACCAGTTACAAATATTTTATTTTTAAAATTTATTTTATATATATTTATTATAGTACAATGAAAGTGAATTGATTCAATTTTTCTATAACTCGAATCAAAGTGTTCACCTAATTCTTCGAATATTATTAAAAAGTAGTTGAAAATTAAAGTATCAACTTATATAACTTATATATAACATGACAAACAAAAAAAAAAAGCTAAACATC
>Ga0209589_1001018_pt1 | contig 43943 bp, 15 predicted proteins | sample CowpeawhiteBW_FD_187525 | JGI IMG/M metagenome (GOLD analysis project Ga0209589, IMG submission 187525) | Root nodule microbial communities of legume samples collected from California USA - Cow pea white BW (SPAdes) (version 2) | ecosystem: Host-associated > Plants > Roots > Nodule | place: USA...
TATATATATATATATATATATATATATATATATATATATATAAATATTAATCTGAAAGTAACTTGAATCCATATGCAAAACGAGATACACATGCCGAATTTGAAGGTACAAAGTGCAACGTAGCCTAATTGTTTGATGATGATTGAAAGTGGAGTTTGTTAGCTAAAAAAGCATTTGTGGTGTGGACTATGTTTGAATGCAAGATGAAGTGATGAATGTTGAAAGTTCCAGGAGCAGGCAAAATTCAGAGTGATGCAGAGTCTTAGATTCTCATTTTTTTAGTAGCAAACAATGCAAAATTTGAACTGAATGAAACACTGTTTCAAGTTCAACAAGATAAGTAGCAAGTGGTGGCAAAACAACCAGTTTTTAATCTCAAGATTGGGTAGTAGGTGAGGGAATTATATCAGCATTAATACAGAATGAATATATATTTGATAAATCATACAAATTTATGGGTTATATATAGATATATATATATATATATATATATATATATATATATATATATATATATATATTAAATTGTGATAAGATGACATATTCTTAATTAGTCTTAGTATTTTATCTAATTTTAATTTTTTTCACTTTATCAATATATATTTAATAATTATTACAAGATGAAAATTACTGCAATGAATATTTATTTCAAAGAAAGATCAGGTTGAAATTTCTTTTACAAAAAATCTTACTTTATCTTCAAAAATATATATATTTTAAATATAATAAATTGTATGTATTAACCAATTATACAAAACAATATTTTCAAAGTGTCCAATAAAAAAAATAACATTTAATACAAATAATTATATTTAAACTAAAAGTCAAAACTTAAGGTTCACCACTACATGAATAATATACTTAATTTAAATCAAATTAATACAACAAAAACCAAACCATATCACCCAAACATATTCAATAATGTAAACTATTTTTATAAATTTGCTATAATCTAATCCCTATCGATTTAAACAAAAAATTAGGAACTAAAAGATTAAGTCACCCTTAAAAACTAAAATAGTTAATTAGTTTTTATAATTTTTACTATTCCTAAAAGCTAAATTATAATTTTAATCATTATATAATATTACTCACTCTTTAAAGAAATAATTTCTGTTTCGGGTGTAGGGACCAAGCACCTACTAAGAACCACTTCAACCTTACTCATTTCTCCTCTATGTCTTCTCTCCTAGTAATCCGCTGTAACTTCCTCGCTAAGCAATCTTCCTCCTTGTTCGATCGGTTGAACAGACGATCGGGGGTACCTGTCTAAAAGGCTCTGATGCTTAAGTCAGTTGATAGGCCGATCGGTGTATAAGCGTAACTGCTATAATAAATGCGAATTTAAGACTCTTACCAACCTACCTCTGGGCCTATTTATAGTTTCCGGTGTGGGCCTATGATTAAGGTTCCTTAAGCATGGCCCAATGATCCCTTAATCGTGATTACTGACTTGTTTAATTTTAATTAATTCAGCTGACTGGTTCAAATTCTGTTTGGCCGATCGACCGATGGTCGCTTGGCTAGGTGGGTTATCTCCTATAAGTTCAATAAACTTAAGTGATATATTTAATCTAGATGGTCGATCGACCGATGAACCTCTATAAGGTAACACATGATTCATCTGTGGGGTCGATGGGACGATAGTCCTTTGTAGGTTTGTGATCTGCTCGTGGGACTGATGGACCGGTGGTCTTTTGCAAGGTACTACGCGATTAACTTAGGGGGTCGATCGACCGATGGACCTCTGTAAGGTAAAGTGTAATTAGTTTGTGGGGCCGATGGACCGATGGTCTTCTCTCATACGCTAACCCTCCCAGCCTTGTTCGATAGATCGGTGGGTCGCGCAATGCCGACGGTCCTATGGGCCATACAGTACAATTTCAAAAATCAAATTTAACAAATAAAATATTACAATTTAAATTATAAAAAATCTTAAAATTTCAAAAACCAATCACAATTTTAATTTGAGTAGTATAATAGAAATATAAAACGTGTACCTTAACAATACACTTTAAGCCAACACTTACAAACACACACAGAAACCGAGTTGTTGGAGGAGGAGGAAACGAAGAAAATAAAGATTCCCGTCATCTAAAATGTGAAAAAAAAAATGAAATGCAAAGCTATGATGTAAACACAATATTAAATGGGTGGTAAAATGAGTCGGTTCAGTCTGTTTTGGTTCATCTCGTTATCGGTTCGGTGTGTTTTGATCTATCTTATTTATGACTCATCAAAAATAAGTTGGACTAGATTGGTCCGTCAAATCAGGACGGGTCAATAATCATAACTTGTTATATACATGACAGGACAAATTAATGGACCAGATCAGGTTGGTCCGTCAATTTTTTTCTTTAAATTTTTTAACTTGTTTTCAAAATTTGTTTATATATACATATAAATTAATAGTAAAAACATGTTTAATCAAATAAAATATTTATTTAAAATTTAATTAATTAGTTAATATTTTTAATTAGATAAATTAAAATAATTATTACATTTACATATTAAATTACTCAATTATAACTAATAATTTATACTTGTTTTGTAGGTGTTAATGATTTAAACACAATACTATTATCTATTTACAAATTAAAAAAAATATGATGCACAATTAATCTTTTTAATTATTATTTTTTATTTTATTTTTTAAAAATAGGTTGAGACAGGTTGGTCTGTAATTTGGTCCGACAAAATGATAAATTGGACAAAACAGACCAGATCTGACGCATTAAAATCTTCGACTCAACTCGTTTCTTTTAACAGGAGTTTAGTCCAGCTCATTTTATTACTCATATAATATTATGTTGGACCCTTTAAACTTTAACTTAAAAAACATTATTTACATATTACATCTTACATCAAAATCTAAAGAGTTCAAACAAATATATTTATATTTATATTTATTTATAATAAGATTATCGTATATCTTTATTGTCGATTTCTTCTTAATCTGCCTTAACACGTTGGATATAAAACTCAATCTTTACGATAGCGAATGAGTGTATTCAATGTCAATCCTTTAATATAATTTATTTTATTTTTTGTTGTATTATATATATATATATATATATATATATATATATATATATAGTTTAATGTTTAACCACAAACTATAAAAATCATTGCATTAGTTGTCAGAATTATAAGAAATTATGTTCAATTAATATCTGGCAAAAGTAAAATGTATCAGTCTCACTTTAAAAGTTATCGTAAAATATATCAAAGGTTAAATAAGTTATCTTCTTAATTTTGAATAAAAATTAGAATTAGTTTATTTTTAAAATGTTAAATAAATTTAATCTTTTATTTTTGAAAATTTATATATTTAATTTTTTTAACCAAATTTCATTAAATTTATTTAATATTTTAATTGTTTATTTCATGATAACATTTGAGTTGTTTATATTACTTAACACATATTCATTTTATACTCAATGTTAGTAAAAAAATTGCATTTGAAACGTCATATAATAAAAAATATAATAAAAATAATTAAATTCACGTATTTTTAAAAATAAATGACTAAATTAATTTAAAATTTTAAAAATAAACTAATTTAAATTTTAACTTAAAGTTAAAAACAAAAAAACATATTTAATCTTATACCAAATTATATATTTAAATATCAAATTATATGTTTAAAGATTAGTTAACAAATTGTACCTATTACTATCATATAGATATGCGACGTGAAATATAAGTAAACATTTACTAATTGATGTTAATCATATCTACACGATTGAAAAATTGTTTTTTTAAGGGGTGTTATTTATTTTACACAATATGTCATATGTCATATGTCTATTGATTTTGTTTTAGTTCTTACGACCAAGGTACCAAATTATTTTACAAAAAAAATTAATACTAACGATACATATATCTTTTATACAATTATAATAAAATAGTATCACATAAGAATGTATTATATATATTATGTATATTATTGATTATTTCTTACACTATAAAAAATGCACCATTAACAATTCATTTTAATGACCAAAAGTTGTTAGTCACTATAGTTATAGTGACTAATTTAGATACAAATCCACAAAAATAAAAAAATTATTCGTTATTAAAACAGTTATTATTATGAATAAAAATTAGGGTTATATTTTTGGTCTTTCAACTTTTATTGAAAATTGGAATAAGTCTTTTGAAAACCTTGAACCAATTTAGTCCCTTATCTTTAGAAATACGTGGATTTAGTTATTTAAACTAATTTTTTTTTTAAGTTTATTTGACGTTTCAAACGCGTTTCTCAGCTAAGATTGAAGCAAAAATGTGTCAAATGGTGTAAACAAACTCAAATACCATCATAAAACGTGTTTGAAACATCAAAGAAACTCAACAAAATTTGTTAAAAGGATTAAATCTACGCTTTTCTAAAGTTGAAGGATTTAAATTGATCCAAAGTTTTCAAGAGGGACTAATTCCAATTTTCATTAAAAGTTAAGCAACCAGAAACATATTTAATCCTAAAAATTATAATTGGTCGCTAAATTGATCACTAATTAATTAGAGGTTAATCTAGAAATCAATTATTTAAGTAGCAAAAATCTTGATAGCTAATATTTACTCACCAGTCTCTTTTGGAAGCTAAAACCTTGGTAGCTAAATTCTAAAAACTAATTTAGAGACCAATTATAATTGTTTATTCATTATTTTATTTTAGTAATCTATAATTTTTTATTTTATAAATTGGTATATAAATTAATTATTATAATGACCAACAATTTTTGTTCATTAACACGCGTTATTTATGAAACATTTTCTTGTAAGGTTGTATTTCAACAATCAATAAAACAACCAAAAATCATGAAGACTGAGGTAACTTACGTGAGATTAAATTAGAAACAATTTAATTAATAGTATATTATATAAGTTATTTTGAGACATAATAATAAATATTAAAACTACTTAGGACGTAAATAATATAGTACTAAAATTATTTTTTATATATATAATTTTTCGAGTGATCAAGTTTTAGGTAAATTAAATCCAACGTTTTTCCATCAATTTACAATGCGAGTGAGGAACCTTGCAAACTCAAAAAATATTTGATCTCATAAACTCAAACATCAAGTAAACTTCTCAATAATTCATATCGTTCAACTTACAGAGTGATGACATGTTTATTTCAAAATATTCTTTCTATCATTGTTTCAAAAATGTAAAGTTTCATACACAAAAAGTCATCATTCTCCTATTGATTCCATGGACTTTTGTGGTCCTATTAGATATTTTACATAGATGATACCATAAAATAACGTTGATTATCGATAAAGTCTTGCATTGACTAATTAGGAAAAAAAAATCACTTTTATAAAATGATTTAAGTAATAGAAATCAATAAGGTTATTGGATATACAAGGGACTTAGTAGTTATATATCATAATTGTGTTTATAATTTTTGTAAAAGAAAAATTACAGAAGAGAATTTGTAATTTGTATATGTAAATTAAATAATAATATTTTTTTTTGAGTATTGATGAATATAGGACTTGAGGTGTCCCATCTCATTAAACTTGTTATATGTTTTTATTTAAATTTATGTTTTTATTTGTGGGTATGTTTTTGTTAGAAAAAAATATTTTTTGAGTTATTCTCTATCCTGATATTTGGTGCGTTTTTGGAGAGAGGTTTGTCGACAAGGAAGGACTTTCGTCATTACAGACTTTGTGCATGTTAATAGTGGTTTGAGTTCTTAAAAATTGGACTTGAGTCTAATTTAACCTTACAAAACCAATCAAGGTATATATATCTTGAGTGTGAAATTAGATATTAATGATAGTCCAATTGCGACTTAATAACGAATGACATGATAGATTCAAGAAACAACAAGTCTCGCTAGAATATGTTTCTAATGACTTTAATATCATATTATGAAGTGAAATTTAAACCTAACTTAACATTTCAAATAACATTTTACATCAAAATACATGTGTCCACATATACCCTAATAAAATCTGAGTACTTGAGAATGAAAATTTGACATATTTAAGAGGTAACTAGATTATTACTACTTAATAAATGGTTGTATCTCATCACATTTGTAGGGATAGAACTTTAGTTTTGCAATTTATTTGTTTAACATAACCTCATTGCTTTAAGCTTTATAATACCTTTAGATGTGTTTTCTTATTGTTACATTCTTCTTTCTATTCATTTAATCCTTTGTATTTTTAAATGTTTATTATTATTATTATTATTATTATTATTTATATTTATCCATCCAATAGGAATTAATTAGAGAATCAATTCCCCCCATAGGATCAATCCTTATAGGATCAATCCTTTTAAGAGACCGAGGGAAGCCACGACTCTTCCAATATTATTTTTTAATTTATATATATTTTTAAAATATATTTATGTATTATTTTATTATTTATATTAATTTAATTTAAAATAAATAAATTTAAAAGCTACATTTTTTTCCTCTTTTGTTATTATTGGTTCTCTTTTATTTGGTTTCTCTATTCTCGATACCTTTTTTTCTCACATTCTTTAATCTCAATTTTTACTTTCAATCTTTCATCTTTCTTAAAATCAAAATTGCACCCAAAAAAAATTAAAGAAGTAAGAAACATTTTGAACAAAATAATTTATTCTTTTGAAGAATTTTAAAGTTTTAGAATTTCACAATAGGGTATAAAACACACGGGATTGTCAATAAATGAGTGTTATTAGTAAAAATGAGGGATATGTTCTCTCTCAAACCACTCTTAATGGGTACGGGTGAAATGTTTAAAAATAACTTTTGTTCTAAACACTAAATATATTAGATTGTAAAAGATATCATAATATAAGTTAATCAAAATAAATGTTGACACTAATTCACCGTTTAGTAGGCAGGAGCATTAATGCTTAACTTGTGTACACTCCCATCTTGAAAGAAAAAATCGAAAATAGTAAAATTTAAGGTGAATAATTGGGTGAACAAAATTATTTTACAACAGGTAGAAGCGGTTGGAAGAACTTTGATAATCTAGGTGAGTAATAATTTTTTTTTTGTGATATAAATGTCTATTATTTTTATTTGTTGGTGACCATAAACATATACATATATAGTATTTTTTTTTCTATTTTGGCTTGTTACATAATGATGTCTAGGATCGTCTCCTAGAATACATTTTTTTCACTACAACATAATATTTTTGCTTATATTGGTGCATTTTACTACATTTTTTTAAGAATTGTAATGTAAAGGTTTTAGCACTTCATGATTTTTATCAAATCATTTGAAAGAATTAATGAGAGGTAATCCTTCTAAAAATTATTAAGATATATATTCATTTCAATTTTTAAGAATCTGCATTATTTTCATTTATTGGTCTTATGCGAGTTTTTCTTGTTAGAATTAGTAAGCAAAAAAATGTGTTTTTTATTTGTTGTTTTATTAATGGTAGTGACTAAAAAGTATATACGACATAGGAATTTACCTTTTAAAATGCTTTTTTATATCGTGATGGAGAAAATTAAATTAGAAAGCGATTTAATGTCTTGCACGGAACTTATATGAGTCTTTAATGTATTATATTATGCAATAATTTAGGAAACTCTAAGACATGCTCTTTATTTGTAATGCAATAGTTAATTTTTAATTAATTAAATATTTTCTTTTCAATATAAAAATCTTACCAATATTACTCTTACCATATAATAAGATAATGATGTATCAAATATCTAAGAAGATAATCAGTTACTTATTATGGAGGAAGCTGAATTCATAATCTCTTCCACTCTTTTTTTCATGTCTATAAATCAATTTTATATCTTCAAATTGTTAGTGAAATAATTTAAACTCAAAACATGTCTCACTTTTTTCTTGACCTTACAATTATGTCAACATTATAACTCATAATCATTGTGAGATGTGATCCAAATGCAAATGAACATGTAACATGATTAATCAAAGTGTTATATCTTAAATACCCATATGATATCATTAATGATCTTGAACAAATAACTTTCATCTTTAAAAGTGAAATGAATAATTGTCTTACTAACACCAACCAAGTTAATATTCAAGCTAGTTAAAGATAATTATATATTTCTCATAACCAACGAATATCCATTTAGGATGGTTAAGGATTTTAAGCGGTGACAGATTTTCAACAAATATTTTAGGGATGTCAAAATCTTTATATAGATGTATAAAATCTTTTGAAAATGCCAAATATATAAAGTATATTAAAATATATTAATTTTAAAAAAATAGTTTAAATTATATATTAATTTATGTAGAGATGAAAACAATTGGGGGGACCTAGGCCCTCCTATGTCATAATGAAAGACCGTCTTTAAAATTTTGTGTGGATAATCACAACCTTGATGTTGGGAAAAACGAAATATCAATTAAGAACACTGTCGTCTTTATTTACAAGAATCACCCTATTAACAGGTAAATAAGATTAACACAAAAAACACAAGAATATAGTGTGAAAACTCCAAAATTCAGAGAAAAACCACAGTCGTTATTTAAAGACAACCAAAGAAATAATTACTATGTTCAAATTTGTATATCATATAAAAAACACTCTCAACCATTTGATCCAAAGTACACTCACACCCTCCAGAATAAGAATTTAACTACACTTCACTACACTCTACTCATGTTACTAGTTGAATCTCTATGACCAAAATACAATTCTTTTATCACACTCTAGATTGTGTCATAAGAACTTCATTCAACTATCTCCGTTTAATTTTCTCCCTCCATGTAAGTTCAATATCAATATTGTTATAACATTTCTTTCAGAATCTGAAATTCAATACATAACTTAAACATCTTAACATAGTTTTCTTTTTAAAAATAACTATGTTTATCATATATATCACACGACATAAATAGCATAATATAAATAAATACTAATAACTTTGAATTCATCTTTCATCGCATCATAATACTTATAATAGTATTCAAGTATAGTATATTGTTTTCACCCAACTACTTGCCAAGTGAATTAAGAACATATTTAAATTCGCTGAATTAAGTACATATCTAAATTTTATTAATCATTAATTTTGTTTATTCAACGTGAGATACTTGTCCAATAAGCTAAAGTCTTGAATGTTTACTGAAATGAATTTTGCTCCCAATTATCAAACTCTTAACTCTTTAAATAATTAAATTATATATACACCGAAATAAACTAAATAATTCACCATAACGTACATAGATATAATAATCAATTTGTAATATTGGCTGAAGTTGACTCTAGAATAGGAGATGCCGAGAAGGGGAACATTTATTAGAAGAAATAATAATAAAAAATAATATGAACACCACAAGAAAAAAAATAGCATAATTTGCAAATAAGTAAAACACTTGATCCAGAAGTTGTCATGAAAATCTTTGTAGTTCTTGCAACTACTTTTCTGACTTTTATAAAATCTCACTTTGAACTTTTAGAAATTTTAATGAGAATGACTATCAATGTAATGCTTTGATTCAAGGTTTGTAATTATTTTTAGAAGTGTCTTTTATTGTAGGTGTAACTATTCCAATTTCCCTCACGAGCAGAGGGATCCTAATTAATTACCTTGAAGTTTGGTGTTCTTTGTTTATGAATACTCCATATAATTGGTACAACTCTTTCATTTGAAAGTTTGTTTTATTTTATTTTTTGGTCGATAAAAGTTAAATTTATTGTAACATGATATAACTGAAAGTAGATAGTTGTTGGACTAAAGTTTGAGAAATGCCTCAAAGAATCAGCATGTGACTGTTAAATTTTAAAATGCATTTATAACAGTATACTTAAATTGTTGGATTTTAAATTTTTTATAAACTCATATAAATTTTCACCTTTAATGAAACATACCGTGCCCTAAAAACAAATGTTAAAAAATATTTATTTGATATTGATAAGAAGAATAAATTATTATTATTATTATTATTATTATTATTATTATTATTATTATAAAGTTGGGTGACGTAAGCAACCTTAAGCCGGCTTAAACAGTGGACGCAAGCTGCCGAGAGCCACGCCGTTTCCATTTTGATCTGTCCACACTCTGCGCTACCTCCCAAATACCGCTCCTCGAGGAAACTCAAGCTTAACCGGCTAACCCGGTACCCAAAAAAGTTGCATTTGGGTTGAATTTGGGTTCATTTGGTAGCCAACCGCAGTAGCAGTCACTTAACCCCAGTCAGATTCTAACCCAGGTTGGTTTATTTAAAGACACAAACTCTCACCTAAGCTCGCCTGTGAACTTGTTCACCCTTTTCTCCTCACTCCTCACTCCTCAATCCTCACTCACCTCACCCTTCCTTTTCTTCATTTTTCTCTTCTTCCTCTTTCTCTTCACTTCATCACTGATGATGTAGATAGAGAGTGAAAAGAGACCACTTTGTCCACTCCGAAAGAGATTGCTTCTTCTTGGAATTGTTTGATTCATGGGTGAAGAGGGAGAAGAGGTCTCAATAGAAAAGGAACAAAAAAGCATGCCAGTTTATGCAAATGACTGCTTCTATACTACTTCCTCTGCAAATTGGCCCCTTTTAAGACACCACAATTCATCTTCAATGCCTCCCTTTAAGTAAAACACACAACAAAACAAACCTTTTTCTCACCTTTTCTTCTTAGATCTTAATATACATTGCCTAAACAACATAAAGGGATCAAATTTAAGTTCCTTGATCTAATAACATCCCTGCTTTGCACTCATGAAGAGACTTGGCAGCTCCGATTCTCTGGGTGCTCTCATGACCATTTGTCCAACAACAGGTTAATTCAATTAAAGCTTCGGGTTTTTTTTTTCTTTTTCTTTTTAATTCAGACAGATAGATCCATGATGCATGTTTGTTTCATGTTTGTGCCTTGTCTTGTCTCTAACTTTTTTTGTGATCAACCGCACCAGTTGCAAACCTTTCATGTTTTTTAAATTACCCCAAATTCCTTATTCTGTCCTTTGTTTTTGCATTACAATTTACAACTCATGGTGTGATGTTTTTTGTGCGTTTGTTTGTTTGAAGAGACAAACAACAAAACCAGTCGCACTAACCATGATTGTGTCCGATTTGCATTCAGACGAACACAGTCCGAGGAACAACCACGTGTATGGCAGGGAGTTCCAGTCTATGTTGGAAGGACTAGACGATGAAGGGTGTGTGGAGGAACCAGGACACCACGCGGAGAAGAAACGAAGACTGAGCGTGGATCAGGTGAAGGCTTTGGAGAAGAACTTCGAAGTAGAGAACAAACTGGAACCTGACAGAAAGGTGAAGCTGGCACAAGAACTTGGGTTGCAACCAAGACAAGTTGCGGTTTGGTTCCAAAACCGTCGAGCCAGATGGAAAACAAAGCAATTGGAAAGAGACTATGGAGTCCTCAAAGCCAATTATGATTCCCTCAAACTCAACTACGACACACTCCAACAAGACAACGAAGCCTTGCTCAAAGAGGTAGAATAGAATCAATCTCATGACTCTAGAATAAACAATTTGCATTCATCACTAACTTTTTAAAGTTTTTTTTGTCTTTGATTTTTAGCGTGGAAAGAGTATTAAAAGGTTGGTTTGTTGTGTTGGCAGATAAAGGAATTGAAATCAAGGTTGCTGCTGCAGGAAGAGAGCAACACTGAAAGCGATGTTTCGGTGAAGGAGGAGATGATAACACTGCAAGATAGTAACCCACTTTGTGAAACCGCCATTCCTGGATCCGAATGCTTCAACAAGAGTGATGAGGTTTTAGGGGGTTTCAAAGACGGGTCTTCCGACAGCGACTCCAGCGCGATCTTGAACGAAGAGAATGCCAACAACAACGACAACAGTCCCAACAACGCCACGATTTCATCTTCTGGGGTTATGCAAAGTCAGAGCTTTTTGTCTTCGTCTTCTCCGATGAACTGTTTCCAGTTCCAGAAACAGTTTCCGCAGTACGTGAAGATGGAGGAGCATAATTTTCTGAGCGCGGACGAGGCGTGCAATTTCTTCTCGGATGAACAAGCGCCCACGCTGCAGTGGTACTGTTCAGAGGAGTGGAGTTAAGAAGATGAACACAGAAGAAAAGGAAGAATCATGGCCACCTTGTTGAGAAGAGGATTAGAGAGAAGAATAAGGCATTATTTTGCAGGGTGTATAGTAATGGAGAAAGAAGCTTTGTAAAAAGGGAAAGGGTTGCATGGTGAAGATTGACGAAGAGAGAAAAAAACTGAAGAGTTTGAGGGATAGAGAGAGAAGAAGAAAGGGTTGCAGGAACAGGGTGGGGTCGGAGAAGAGAGGTTGATGACGAGAAAAGGGTAAAAATAATAATAATCATCAATCTCTCGGGCGTGCGGGTAATTTATGAATAATAATAATAATAATAATAATAATATAATAATGATTAGGTCCTAATGAAATCAAATCTATCTATCTATGCTGTAAAAAATCCACAATTCACCTGTCTCTGCTTCCACCTTTCTTTCTCTCTCACCATTTTTCTATTATCAGCTTCTTGTATTTATCTAAATTCATTTTCCTTTTTTATTTTTATTTTATTAAAAAGAAATAAGATAGTAAGTTTTAAAGGTTAAAATTATAGATTTTGGGATTTTCCAAGAATATTTAGATGCAGTTGAGTGTGTTTTTATATTATATAACCAGAATTTCGACTTTATTTTGAACAATTACCTCAAACTTTTATTAATTTGATTTTTTTTTCTTGAATTTAAATTTGTAGTAGGTTTTTGAGGAATTCGTGTAATTTGATTTTTCTTAGGGAGAAAATTGAGAGGAGAAATTAGTGTAAGAAAATGTCTATCATGAAGCATAAGAGTGTGTAGTAATTTTCGTTTTGTTTTGTTTAAAATGAAGAACCATTTTTCTGCTAAATAAATTTCTATTTTTTTTAATTATTCGACTTATATATATTACATTTAATTAATTTTTTTAATTATTCTCTTTAAATAACGTATTATATTTAAGAAAATGTAAATTTTACTTTTATTGAATTAAATTATTTATAGAATACATACTTGATATTTTTTAATATTATTTATTTTTGTCACGTCAGAATGTGTGACTTTAATTTAAAATGTTCACTCATATAAATTATTGATTTATTAAGTAACATAATTCACCTTCTTTTTTGTCTTTAGTAATTAATTTTGCTTATTCGAATAATACTTTTTTAGCTACACAAATTTTTATTCTCACGTCCAATGGTTCAATTCCTTTTATATTTATCAAGTTCATTCAAATTTTCAATATTTTTCCTCCCAACAGTAAAAATAATAAATCTTGTAATTGTAATGAAAATTCAATTACACATAACTGTTAAGGATTTTTTTTATTATCATTTTTTTTATTTTTTAGGTAAGTAAATTATTTCATTGATATTTGAATAAAGCATATAAGTAATTTTCTTTAATACAATTTCAATGAATAAAAAATATATTTTGTTCATATTTTATATGTATTTCTTCGAATTATAAAAAAAATGGTGTTTAAAATAATACAAAATAAAAAACAAAAAAGAAACTTTGAATAAATAAATATATATGAACGAAAATGCCATGAACAAATATAATGACAAAATTATAAATTAAGAATTAATATATAATTAAAGATAAATTAATTAACATAATCATAAATTCAATAAAGTAAATTAGTGCATGCGTAATTGAAATAAATTAAATATGTTTTTAAATAGAAATAAATAAAATAAAGTGAAATAATATATAATTAGAAATAAATTAATAAAAAATAAGGTAAACAACAACTCATAAAAAATTAAATGAAATGAATAAATAAGAACAAAACAGAGCTTAAATAAAATAAATTAAATATAAATTAAATTAAATAAATAAATAAATAAAATGCATTAATGAAATTAATTTATATACGTATACATAAACAGAAAGATAATAATTATAAATAAATTAAATAAATAAATAATATATAATTCAAAATAAATGTAAGTTTAATAAAGTTTATTAAGATTAATAGAATTTAACCTCATTTCCACTTTTATTCAATTTTTGTTTCTTGGCCTAATATTTTCGTCAATTTTTCTTTGTTTCATGTTAAAAAAAAAAATTGGTAATACAGTAGATATAAATATTTTAGATTATTAAAATCTCTTAAAACTCCTTGTTCCAAATTTTCTCTTTTTTTTCTCTCTTTTTCTTTTTCTCTTTCTCTCTTTTTATTAAGTATCTTACACTTCATTTATCATAGCTTCCATTTCATCCATTTATATGTCAAGTTTTATTTTAATTTAATTTGTTTTTCAACTCATGATTACCTCATTTAATGAAGAGATAATCCTCATTTTCTTCTTATTATCACTTTCTTTTTCTCTTTTATTTATTCTTTCTCCTTGTTTTTAGAAGATTTTTAAAATATTTATTTTTAATATATATATATATATATTTTTTTTTTTCTTTCCTTTTATTATTTATTTATATATATTTTTTCATTTTATTTGGTCATGATGTTTTCTAAAAACTACTAATTTACTTTTTAATATTCACATTTTATAATCTACATAACTTTTTTTTAATATGTACACATAGAGACAAATTGATTAACCAAATCATTCATAGTTAAATCCTTCGTAAATTATCATATGATTACATTTATTTAATTTTTGAACATATTTGAATTAATTAAACACCTGTCAATCAATTCATTAAGTTTGTCTCTTGTTTCATGCATATATGTATGTGAAGTTTTATTCTCTACCTCTCCCATTAAACAAGAAAAAGGTTTAGAAATGAGTAAATTAATCAAAATTCTTAATTAAATAATAAAATTAAACTATAAACAAGCGTTCAACAACAATCCTAAGAACATAAAAAAAATGAAAAAGAAATTATATTTTGTTAAACAACAATACTTTAAATGTACATAATCTCATAATTAACTTTGAAGTCATAAGAAAATCAACCCAAAAAAGTATTCCATGTGGAAGAAAATTAAAAGCATTACAAATAAAAAAAGAGAGCATAGTGTGATGGATGATTGAGTAGTGATGGATGATCATTGAGCATTGATGGACTTCTATTTATTACAGTCTTTAGTGAACTAAATTTTTGTGACAAATAATCCAAAATAATATATTATGGTGAAAAAACACCAAACAAAAAGATACTCTCCAAGCTATCTTCAAAACAACATTTTTATCTTTAAAACATTTTATTTCTCATTAAGCTTATCATCTTAGATTCTCATAAGTTATTGAAAAATCTCCAAATCAATATGTTAACACCGTCCATAAGTTTAGTATATCATCTATCAATATATCATGTATAAACAACTTATCAGATTGCATATATTTCAGATGCACAAAGCACAAGTCAAAACATTCAGAAAGTATTTATGCAATACATCATATCATCAACCCTCAACTCATGGATGATCCATCAAATTGTATAATAAAGTTCAACAAACTAAATTGCTTAATTAAACTCATATGTATGCATAGTCTAATGAAGGTTGCTTATTGCTTATCTAGAACGTCTACCATCTATCAAGACTTTAAAAACATATTTTAATCAATGATTCTAGTTAAAACTCAAATAATCCAAACTACACAAATTTCAATTAAAACCGTGAGTTTAAACTCAATTATAATTCAATGAAGTAAAGATCATGAGTTATAAATATGATTAAAAATTATAATTGAAAGTTAAGAATAAGTGTTTTAAATACGATTAAAAATATACTCATCTGCCTAGTCCACTAGGTCATACATGGGATAGGATAGGTTGACCTAACAATTTCTTTTTCTTGTTATATATGTAAAATATTAAAATAAAAAATATTAAAATTTAAAGAATTATGATTTTTTTATGTATTATTTGAAAAATATAAATATTTAAAGGATTCTTATATTTATGTCTCATTCTAAGTAATGGAAGATGTTTACCTTTATAGAAAGGCTTCATTTCGAAGCTTCATCAAGAAATTTTGGATCATCTTGTGCACCACTTGCCATGAAATAATAAAAAGAAAAAAGAAAAAAAAGAGGATTGTCAGTTGAGCTTTTGTACAACATAAGAAATCTCTTGGAAAGAAAAAAAAAAAATACATCTTTCATGAAATGCACTCAATTTTGCATTTGATCAAAGTTGAGGACATAATTCAAATGTGTCCTCTTTTATATTGAGAGACTTGGATGTGAGATAGAGTAACTAAACACTCTCATTCCCTACTCTTATATCCAAATAAGGAAAAAAGAAAAAAGGTATAAATAAAAAAATAACTAAACTATGTAAATATTAAAATAAATATTAAATATCTGTTGCAAAAAATATTTATCTTATTTATAAGACCGTAATAACCAAACCTTCTTTATATTTATCTTTATTTTTAGTTTTCTTTTCAATATTTTCTAAAAGTAAATTCTTTGTATCCATATTCACATCCAACCATTCAACATGTTATTGGATAGTTATTTTTATAAAATCTACTATTTTACGGGATTCAAGCTTTAAACCATATAAAAAAGTAATAATTATTTAAACAAATATAAACAACATAGTATTATCATAGTTATATTTATGTTTAATTATTCGGATGATTCTCATTTTGGTAGAGGTATGTCAATTTGGTACCCTCTTTTAAAAAATGTCAATTGTGTATCAATTTTTGAAAAATGTTTCTCTCTTTCCAAAAAAATATAATTAACGTGTTAACGGCATGCCACACATGTGGATATCTTTTTTGTATATATATTTTATGATTTCCTTTTGCAAATATTTTTTGTTGCCATATGTCAAATTTATAGTGTGACACATAATAATGACAATATATTAATTTCAATTTAATTCTAATATATGTCTAGTTGATTTAATTTAGTCTCTATTTTTGTCTTTTTGATTCAATTTTATCTTATTTTTTTTAATAATTGAAATATTTTTTAATTAATTTTTAAATTATATACTTGCTAGTTTGTTTGAAAGTCGTAATTTATTGTTATCAGAGTATATGGGATTGATAGAAATATGTAATTATATGTATTAACTCATTAATAAATATTTACTCATTCCATTAAATTGTCAATAGTTATAGAAATTAGATTCTAACTTATATTATAATTCTTCACAAGAAAAGTTTTAACTTGTTAGTCAACATAAAAGCTTAAGGTATACAATGTAGAATAGTATGACTCAATTCAAAAGACTTTACATCATAACAAACTTTTAGACGGAGTATTATCCGGATAAAATTTTTACTTTTCCAAAAATAAAACACAGTTTATCACAGTAATAAATAAATGTTTGTTTCAAATAACGTGAAGAATAATGATAGTAAATAACTTTCATCTATTTTTTTCTTCAAATAACTTTCAATGATATCACAGTATTAAATTTATTTAAATTTATATTTTACATTAAATTTTACTTATATTTTGTTTAAAAATTTCAAATATATTTATTTTAACTTATTATAAATTTGTTTTAAATAATTTATATACAAATGTTAGAATTGGTATAAAAATATCAATTTTATAAATTTAAATGTGAAATTTTAAAATAATTTTGTAACAAGTTAAAATAAATATATTTAAAATTTTAAAATAAAAAATAGAGGTTAATGTAAAATTTAAATTTAAATGAACTTAATATTGTTAAAAATATGTCATGAAAATATCACTTATAATAAAAATATCATTACAATATTTATATAAAAGTTAAATTTAGTCTCAATTTGGAGGAGATGATGAAATTGAAAAAAAAAAAGAACTAAAATGGAATCAAAATAATAAATATATGGATCAAATTAAGATTCAGATAATGACTTGCCACGTGTCACAATATTGATATGATAAGTGGCACAATACTGACTGACACGTGACGTAAATAATTTTTAAAAAAATCAAAAAAATAATTTAAAAGAAAATAAAAAATATGATGAGTTGACAATGATACATCATTGACACCGTTAATATCATACTAACGGAATTGACCTAATTAATACATATTTTAAAAAACATAAATCTAATTGAGACTAAAAAAAATCTTAGGACCTATTTGAGATTTTGGTAAAAAAAATAGACTATTTTAACCTTAAAATTATCCAAAAATTATATATATATATATATATATATATATATATATTGTAAAATAAAAATATTAAACAAATTATTTTATTGTCTGAACGAATAACGTTGCAAAGATCCTTTTGAAATTTATAAATTTTAATATAGCTGGTTTAACTTTTTTTTATAATAAATATTTTAAATACTCAACAATTTCTCTTTTTTTTTTAACTTTGTAATTTATCAAGTTCACATCTGATGAAAATGTCATATGAAATTGTGACAGCAATAGATAATGGGAAGCTATTTTAAATAAAAGTTGTTTAGATATTGTTTTAGATTTTTCGAAGTAAAAATAAATAAATAAATTCTGAAGCGGTCTTATTTAATATTTAAAAGTTGTTTAAAAATGATCATACTTATCTTTATAAACAGTTTCAACATTTCATGTTAGAAATAAAAAGATATTTTTATCTATTGAAATAACAAAGATAGTATAAATAATTAAATTAAAATTGAAATATGTGAAATTGTAAGTTGTTTGATATTATTTATTAAAATAAAGTATGTGACATGATACGTGAATGATGCAGTGGAAGAGTGAAGAAAATTATGTAGCGAAGAAGATTCCGTGACATTTTGAGTTGGTGACGTTTGTGGTGGTCACTGTCTTTTTCAGCATTCCGAGACTACAAAGGACAAAATAATCATCTGCCATTACCCTTTATCCAATCACATTTTATTTCAAACCACTTGATTAATTATTAAACTGTGAATACGAATAACGTCAATTTTAATACAGTAAGAAATCAATATAAAATTTATCAAACTAGAATAATAAATCATCAAGTTATATATAAGAAATAGTTTTTTTTATAGTAAAACTGGTTGGTGGATTCATACTAAGTTCCTATAGTGTTAATTTTAAAATAATATTGAGTTAAAAAATTATTAAATCATAGTATATGTAACTTTAAAGATAAAAATTTAAATGAATAAATAATAAAAAGTCTTGTATATGTAATAATATTTACTTTGTACTTTCATTTTTGGAATTTTATCTCTCTCAAATTGAGTTCTTTCTTAGTCTATTGAAAAAATTGACTAATATTATTATTCTATTAACTTGTATTACCGAAGAGAATACAGAATTAAAAAACAAGTTAGTGATAGCTAATTCTAGGTAAATGGTTCAATTCTTATTAAGGGTGTATTTTTATCCTCCTCTCTGGGTGGTTTGATAAAGAGATGTCATTGGAATTCTAGAAGTGACCATGGAATCTTTTTAGGCTACCAGGCATGTTACATTCACGTAAGGAAAATCAATATTTCCATTTATTAAATGGTTTTGTTGATTAGAGGTGTGGTGAGTGTGATAATTAATATGTATTGAATCTGTTAAATGTAATATTAAATAAAATTTGACCTAATAAATATTAATGTAATTTTATTTTATTTAAAGGATAAAAATGTTCACAAGTGTTTAACATGTGTGTTTAATATTTGAATGTTGTTAAAAACTAAATATAATTAAATATAAGAAAGTTTAAATTAATAGAAAAATCAGAAAAAAAAACAGTGTTAAACATCTAAAAAATTTACAAAAAATAGAACTAAAGTATCAATTAATTTGAGTTGAGACCTTAAAATTTTCAAAGTCCTTGTTTTTGTATCAGAGAGTTATTGTCTAAAAATTTAAAAGGGTATTTTTGTCTTTATAATATCTATTATATGCATTTATACTATTTTAATTAATGTAATTAATTATTTTAGTTTTCAATGTAAAAATGATGGAATCGATATACATTAATGATCCCTTAACCAGTGCCCACTATTAGCATTCTCCTTCTTTTATATTTATAGATATTGTTTCATTTCAAATCCGTCTAAAATTATAAGGGTCAATCACCAAAGTATTATCCATTTTCAAACTTAGAGCTTCATCAATATTTTGTCCCTAAAAAACGCTTAGAAGGGTAAAAGGAAAAAGTATTTGAAAGGTGAAATTATTGGATGTCAATAAAGCAAAATTATTGACAAATGACAAAGAAATTGTCTTTGTCAGTAAAATGCTCGTTAATAAATTTTATTGATTCAAAATAATTTGCATGTGCCACCTTCATCGTTGTTGTTGTTGTCACCATCTCCTTCTCTTTCTTTTTCTTCTTCTCTTATTTTTCTCTTCTTCTCACATATCCCCAATTAATTTACATAATTTTTCATCATATTTAATGAAAAATTTGACATCCATTTTACCAGTAAAAAATCGTTGAATTATATATATATATATATATATATATATATATATATATATATATATATATATATATATTACAAATGAATTCTAAAAAATTAAATTACCGACGAATTTAATCATGACATAGTCAAAGTCTGAAGTGGAAAATTTGATTACATTTTATCAACACAATTTACTAACAAAAACATTTGTCAGAAAATAAATATTATAAATTATTGACAAATATTATCGATAAATATTTTTGTTGCTAATAAAATTTTTAATTTATTTATTATATTAACAAATTTTATTGATTTACCAATGAATATTTTTGTCAATAGTTAAAATTCCAAAAATCATTAATAATTTCTATTTTACTAATTAGATTTTTTTTTCATTGATAAAATTCAACGGTAATTTAACATTTTAGTTAAATACTTTATCTATTTATTTTTATTGATTTTCTTAAAGATAAATTAACATGACATCCGATTGAAGACTCAAGACACGTATTTATCTAATTAAAATGATTTTTTTCCCGATAACATTGTGTAACTTAAATTTATTGATATTTTGTTTATTTATTTGTAAATATTGAATTGTTTTTTGAAGTCTCCGTTATGTAGGAGAATATTGTGGCAAAGCAAAAAATTATTGACTTTTTCGAAGAACTAATCAAACTTTAAACAGATTGTTTGAACTCAACACAATCTTCTATGTGGTTTGAAACTTAATAAAAATTGTTCTTTACATTGTTTTTTACTACTCTATATTTGTTTGTTACCCTTAAGGTTTGTTTTTCTTTTTTGCAGATAATAATCTCCTTTAATTTAAAATCCTCCTTTTGAATTTACACAGTTGTTCAAGCTGAATTTCCTCAATAAAATATTCTCTAACAACTTTTAGAATCACTTTGGATTCTAGCTACTGAAAAATTTTCCATGTTTGTAATCTTTTTATTCCGAGTAGACGCATTTTCTGTAAATACTTCAATTTGTTTGCATTATATCTTGTTAATCAAGTGAGTTTCCTTCTTCTGACACAACTATTCTGCTACAAATGAGTTCTTTGAGTTCTTTATTCTATTTGCATGATGCAATCTTATGTAGCCTCCGATATATTGCCACCCTATGATTTTTTTTTAAATTATATTTTTTATATTTAAGGCATATTCAGACATATATAATTCTGGAAATTTTCATTTTTGATTTTGTTGTTTCTAAATATCAGGCTTCAACCCTTTTAAATGTTTTGAATAGTTGCATAGCTAGAAATTATGTATCTCAAGCTTGATTCATTTTCTTCGATATGTTTCAATATTGTAGCATGAAAAAGTCTTCCACTTCAATTGCATTCTCAAAACAAAGAATGATTAATAATATTTAGTTTTGGACACATTAAAGTGTACTTCTTAACTTATTATTAAAATTTGATGTAAAAAGTAATTTGCAATAATGAATTGATAATTTTATGATTATTCGGAATTTGGCACGAAGTGGTGGTGCATGAATTTTGGGAGGTAGTAGTAGTAGTAGTACTAGTAGGTATGTTTGTGTTTCCTTTCCTTCACCACCTTTTCTTCCACTTTAATCAAATCTGATGCTAAAAATGAAAAAGACAAAACATGATTAAAGAGACCGTCCCTAAAAAGCTGTGCCGTATGATTGGATCTGCTTCGTAACATTAACATCCTTCACTTTTGTGTTAAAGGTTAAAAGCTAAAAATAAATAAATAAAATAAAAAACTCCCAAGAGCATTTTTCGATTTTCCATCAAGCATGATCGAAGCATATGCATCAAGGTCAAGCTACCCCTTATTTAAAAAACAACAATAATATTTTGAATTAAAATAAAATAAAAAAAGTAAGAGAAAAGAAAGAGAAAGCAACCCCACGATGAACCAATAAGATGATGCGAGACACGTAGCCAGTGTCTGCTTCCGGAAAATGCAATCTTTTTTTTTTATTATTATTTATTTCCTCTCTAAAAACAAAACAGCATTTTTTTACTGTGGTGGTGTACGGGTGGAGCGATGCGCATGAGCACAGTGGATAATAGAACCCCGCTTTGATTGTTTGCAGCAGGGTCAGGGTCGCACATGGCACCCTCTTCTCTGTCTGTGATATTCTGCATTTAGCTTTTTGTGATCGTGTGTACGAGTACGTCTTCTATTTCTACACGTGTACGGTGATGGAGCTGGTCCACCTCTCTGGCATCATCATCAACACGACAGCGTATTGAGCAGCCCCGGTCGAAATAAAAAAAAAAACAGTTAATTCAGTTTGTTAATTTTTGTGAGTTAATATTAAATTCCGATAAAGTGTGATGTGGTGTAACGGGGAAACAGTGTTTTTGTTTTGGTTGGCCTTTGAGAAATGGGAAACAACAGCAATTGGAAACGGGACCCAGTCCAAGTTGGAGGAATGGGAGGAATGGGAGGAACGGGACGGTGTCTGGTAACTTTAAATTTGTGATGAGATTGATATTATTATTTGATGAGATTCGATTTGAAGGTTGTTTGTTTGGGTTTAGATATGTTTGAATTTAAAGGAAAAATTATTAAAAAAAGGAAAAGAGGGTGGTCCCTAGGTAGGTGTGGGTCCTAGGTTGCCCCTAGGTTTTGATTCCTGTGTTGGTAGCGGCATGTGATGTGGGAGCCGCAGTGCATGGAAGATGTGAATTTGAAAGGGTCAACCGTCACGTAAACATGCTTGCTTACACCTCATCCATCCACCTAATCAACTTCCCACCTCTCAGGACGCACATTTTCTTTTCTTACTTAACAAAATATCCCATTACTCTACCACCCACATCTATTATTTTATTTTTAACTAATTATGTATTTTATACAAAAAAATATGTTTTGATATATAATTATCATTAAGGTTGTCTTAATACATATTTTAATATCATTCCATTCCGTTTATTATTTAGCTATATAAATGGTTCTTACAAAATTGGTTTATTCTTACCTTGTTTACCGTGTAGATCTTTAATTTCTTTTAAAATTGTATTCTTTTGATAAAAAGAATTCAAGAAAGAGGGAGAAGAAATTGTGGGAAGGATCAGGCAGTGATTTTGTGTTGTTTATTTTAAAGGATTTAAAGGTGATTTTAGAATAGGTTAGAAGATGAAATTTGTGATTGAATTGATGATGTAATATATTAAAAAAATTAATAGAAAAAAAAGGTAGTTTATCAAAATGTTTTTATTGTTATAAGTAATATAAAATTAGATATAAATAATTTAAAATTATTTTATAAATTTTATTGAATGATTGAAAATATAAAAAAAAATATTTATAAAAAAATGAATGATATAATATATTTTGTATGAAAATAAATTTAATATATAAGGTGGAAAATAATTTATTTATATGGAAACTTTTTTTCTTTTTAATAATAATTTTAGAAGTAATAAATTTTTATTATAACCATAATAAATTATTATTACAGTCAATATATAATTAAAAAAGTTATCTGAAATCACGTATATTAATTTTAACAGCTAAACCACATGCAACAAAAATTAAATAATGAAAGGGTAATTTGGTAAATCCAGTTGTGTCATCTTCTAATCTCACTATGGATAGTGAAATTGAAGTTTCAGCGAATTCCCTAATCATCTCCTGCCATCACCTTGTATCATCTTCAAAAGAGTATGTTACTCCATCCCCATCACTTTCCATTCCCTATAAATAGTATATCCACTCAAAAGAACACTATAAAGAAAAACTTTTCATTTCTTTCAATTCAACCAACATTACTAAATTAACACATGGATTACAATATTTACTTCAAAATAATATTGTTTAAGTTATAAGTTTAGGAATATATATACTAATATTAAAGATAAAATCAATTTATAATATATGTTTTAAAGTCTCCATTCAATATGTATATCTTGATGTGAGAATGATGTGTTAAAAATTTCATAATACAAATTTCACCTTACACGTCACTTTTACAAAATAGGATTAAGTTTAAAATTCACTTATTAACAAAATAAATTAAAAAAAAATCTCTTGTTTTTTTGTTTTTTTATTTCAATGTTTTGAAAATTGTTTTCTTTAAACTATGAGTCCTATATATTATTAAACATTGACTTATATAATTCAATAATTATAATTCTTTTTATGTGTTAATACATTATATTTTTTACCATCAAATATTTACATACAAAATAAGGATAACAATGTTAGATAGATAAGGATAACAATGTTAGATAGACTATATGTGTCCTGATCTGCAAGTTCGCAAGAAAAATAATGAAGCAAATTGTGTATTTTAACTTGTTAGTTCGCTTAGGCCTGTTTGACATAACCCGCAGCCCACCGAGCTAACAACAAGTTGACCCGCATTTGGTTTGCATAGTCTATATGGACTTAAATTTCCAAAATCCAACAACACCAACTCAACATATATAGTCTATTATGAAAATTTGTGTGTGATTTAACTCGTATGATATGAATTAAATAAATACATAGTGGTATATATATATATATATATATATATATATATATATATATAAAAGAAATACATAGTTTATCCATGTTTATTAGTATGAAACATGTGTGTTATGATAGTGTACGGGGTGCACATGATAGATGGGAATTGGGGAGTGGTTGGTGATGTATTGTTATTATTATTATTAAAATTGTTAATGATGTGAAGCTAAGGAAGTAGGAAGATAGGGGTGTTGGGAGTTGGAGAATAACGGATAAGAAAATGACTGCCAAAAAATGTATATATGTTTCATCACAACTCTCTGTCTCTTCAACACAGTTAAAGGTTACCATGAAAAAACAAACCCCATATATCATGGATTCCACTATATCTATTTCCGCACATAAACTAACTCATTTTTTTTACCTTGCTTCTACAACAACCCAACATGACTATTAAATCACTTACACCACCCTCTATCAATATATTTCTTTCAATTTTGTACCTGCTCTTGTTTTTTAATATAATCAACCATTAAATATGTTTTTTTTTTTAATTTTTATGTAAAATTAAAATTCGTCTCTATTCGATACATCTTGGTTCTCAAATATAGTATTTTTAACTTAATTACGTTGATTTTTTTTACTTGTCAAACACGACTCTCAGCTGATATTAAAGTTGGAATATTTCAAACGGTGTAAACAACTCAAAGATTAGTAGAAAACATCTTTGACACATTAAAATAATTTATTCCGATACACTTAATAAGTCTTACATCGCTTAAAAGTTGAGATCAAACACAATTTAAATACCTCTTCCTGCTTCACTTTTTAAGATGTTTTTTAAGAATGAAACTCTATGTTAGAACTGAGATTAAGTATAATTTATATACTTCTTTCACCTTATGCACCTTTTAAATAAAAATGAATTATAAATTTGCACCAAGGTCTCATACTATAAAGATATTTAATCCTATTTTAACATATCATTAATATACAAAGAAGTAGTTGTTTCTACATTCTAACGCTGTTTGTTTTAATGAATGTAATGTTTACTGTTGAAGATAACTTGTACAAATTTTTGTCGTGATACTCACAAAGAAACAATTTTACTATACTTTTTTCCCTTATCCTCTTTGTAACATTTACCGAGCTTTTGAAAGAAATTTTAAACAAATTTATGAATGTGGCACGTTAAGCAACGTTAAAGTGGATGAAGAAATTTGAATTTAAAACTAAACAATAATTGCCTTTTAATAGTTAACAAAAAAATCAAAACAATAATAATAATACAATTATAATTTAATATTTAATTAAAAATAATTTATAATAATAAAATAACTTAATCCAATTCTTAAATGTATCATCTTATAACTTTTAAAATTTATTATGTTATCAAATTCTTATAACTTTATCTTTTCTTTTTCATTTTCTTTTATTTTCTTATTTTCCTTCTCTCACACCGAGACAAATTGAATCAATGCATAAGTTCATCCGAAAATTTGTATATCAATTTCAGCCCAAAAGCCACATGCTTTTACTATTTTTACTATCTAACCTCTCCAAATTACTATTATCTCACCTCTATGCTCAAATACCGCCATTACATTCCTTTTAAATCTACAACTAACTCATACATATACATATCTTAAACACATAATTATTAAATTATAGCTTCAGCATAAAATAAATTTAGTTATTATTTTTAAATTTATTTTCACACTTATAATAAAGCACAAAAAGATGTCCTTACACCGGTCATTAAATGGGTCTAAAACAAATGTTCAATGATTTAAACATGGTGAACCTGAGATCAAATTAATATCAATAGGATTATTATAATAATTAAGGCTTAAATGGTCTTTTGGTCCTAGTTTTGGACGATTTTTTTCACTTTGGTCCTACTTTTGAAAATATTTTCAGTTTGATCCTAATTTTCGTAATTTGTTTTCAATAGACTCTTTTTCGTTAATTCCGTCTAAATCGTTAACGGAACAGTACCAACGTGGTGATTTTGTGTGACGTAGATACTGTTCAGTGACGTGTTCGTTTGCACTGTGCTGACCATTTAATTGAAATTGTGGATTCATTTTAGGGTTTAAGTTGGATTAAATTATGTTTAGGGTTGTTTATGTAGAATTGTGGATTTGGGGGTCGAATTGGGGATTTTGTCGTCGCTTTTTGAAATTCTGAAATTTGGCCTTTCGGATCAATTTCTGTCTTCTCAGTTCGTCACTCATCTTTGGACAATCGTTGCGGAGGGAAAAACGTTTTCATCGCGAAGGTATGTCCTGCTTTAGGGTATTATTTTTGGTCAGTATTGATTGGGTTTACCCAAGTTCTTTATAGTTCTAACTGTGCGCACCACTGCAATGTCTTCGCAATCGCAAATTGGGGGTGAGCCTGAAACCCTAGAACCACCATGGCAGGAATTGCATGTTTGGTGAACCCAACTATTGTAAGAAGATGAAGATGCCCCACGAGACATTCGTTTTCAACTGAACTTTAATGAAACCCTAAACCACAATAAACACAAACCCTAAATTTCAATTTAAAATCTGGGCTATGACAGTGCAAACGGACATGTCACTGAACAATATCCACGTCACACAAAATCACCACGCTGACACTGTCCCGTTAACGATTTAGACGGAGTAGGAGTTGATTGAAAACAAATTACGAAAGGTAGGACCAAACTGCAAATATTTTCAAAAGTATGACCAAAGTGAAAAAAGTCGTCCAAAACTAGGACCAAAAGACCATTTAAGCCAATAATTAAATAATAGACAATAGTATATTAAGAAACATAATTTTATGATACTGCAAAGTAAAATAAAACGTAAAATAGATTTCTAATATCAATTTTTGTGATTTCATTAAATGAATTGTCTAACCTCGTTAGTTCCACCTGTCCAATCCGGTTTTCAAAATAGAATTCATTCTCTATTTCCAAGTTTTGTAGCTTCCTATGCTTATTAAATATTCAGGAATAAAATAAAGGATAAATATTGTTCCTAAAGTTTCAGTTAAATTTAAAATTAGTTATTTTTAAAAATTTTGATTAATTTAGTAATTTACTTTTAAAAGTGTATGTATTTAATTTTTTAATCAAATTTTGTTAAATTTATTTGACGTTTCAAATTCATTGCATAATAATATTTGAATTGTTTACTCCGTTTGACATATTTTTGCTTTAATATTAACTCAAATATTATTATAAAAAACATTTAAATTGTCAAATAAACTTAACAAAATTTGGTTAAAGAAACTAAATTTACATATTTTTAAGAACGAAAGATTAAATTGGTCAAAATTTTTGAAGATTGACTGATTCCAAATTTTATCGTGTCAGTTGAGGGACCAAAAACATATTTAACTCATAAAACAATATATATATATACCAATAAAAATATTATTCCATAATTCTTATTGATATTGTGAAATTTATGAAGTAGGAAAGAAAATTAATATGAAAGGGATTTATACTCCATTAACATACATTTGTGCGTGTATTTCTTTTATTTTTAATAACTTCACTTCTTATCAAATAATGAAATCGAAACATAGGAAAGTCGTCCCGCTCGTAATAAGATTATAGTTAAAATTAATTGATTCGTAACACGTGTCTTAGTTTATGCTTTATAATATGAATTATTTTTTTGTTATTAGTTTAACATCAAAATTTAAAATATGTGCCTGAAAACAAAAAATCTATCTCCTAGTTGATTAGAGATAAGTTCAAAATGAGGCATACAAGCGAGGGCTAACATATTCTAAATCTAACATTTTTTTTTTTCTTGCAAAAGTGATTAATAAATATTAAATTAAAGATGAAATTGAAGTTATCTTAGTTTGATATTTGGTGAAAAAAATAATTGATTATGCTTCACTTACTTCTCAGTTGAGTAAAATAGTTTGAGATGATATTTTAGAACACTTATAAATAATGTTTTTTTAAAACAAAAAAAAATATTCTATTCTAAATCTATTATCAAAATCACGTACTATACTTTTTACTTCTATCTTTTTATATATATATATATATATATATATATATATATATATATATATATATATATATTTAATTTTGTATTGATTAGAATATTAACGACTACAATTAATTTAAATATGTCAACAAACTTATGATCGAAACATATAAATAAATATAAATAGAAAACAAATCGATTTTAAATAGTTAATTAAGATTTAAACCACAATTTTTTAGAAAATATTAATCAACATCAAATCTACCCGTCTCTTGAGTTTTCCATATATAAAAATTAATAATATAATTAATATCAACCTTTTAAATGGTTTATTACATAAAAGTTCTATAATAAAAATATTTATTTTTCATAATTACAAAACTTATTTAACAACTTTTATCATAATAATTTTACTCATACACTATAAGAAAATCATGTATTACTAACATACACAATATGTGGATAGTAGCAAAATGTCATTGATAATTCGAGTTTATCGATGAATTATCGACAACTAAAACATTGTTAATAAAATTATCGTTGATAAATTTTATAAATGGATCGCGAAATCAGTCGATAATTATTAATAGCCTAAAATTCACTAGTACATGATGTAATTTGGTATTATTATTCTTCTTCACCTTTCTCTTTGTTTTCTTCCTCCTCTACTCCTCCTCCTCCCCCTTCCACCATTGCCATTGTCGTCATCCTATTCTACTGTCGTCACTAGGGATGGCAACGGGTCGGGTCGGGCACGGATAGTATGATACCCGTACCCAACCCGCTAAAAAAAAAATCCGCCTGTTATCCGTCCGTTTACCCGCCGGGTATCCGCTTAAAAAATACCCGCGGATATTTTTAAAACCCGCGGGTACCCGTGGATACCCGATACCCACAAATATTTAAAAAAATATGAATTTTATAAATTTTTTTAATATAAAATTATAAAAATAAAATATAAATTAAATTAAATTATAATTATATTTATAATTATAATTAAATTTGACATAATAAAATATACTGTTACTTCTAATTTTAATTAAATTTAACTTAATAAAATATAAATTAAATATTAATTTTAATTTTTTGCGGGTAACGGGTACCTGCGGGTACGGATATTATGATACCCGTACCCGACCCTTTTATAACCGGGTATTAAAATACCCGTTACCCGCTACCTGCGGGTAATAAATACCCGCGGGTAGTAACTATCTGTCGAGAATTTTATCTGCGGATATCTGCGGACACGGGTATTTTTGCCATCCCTAGTCGTCACCTTCGGTTGCTTCCCTTTTTTTTTCGTCTTCCTTTTCTGTTTCTCCTCCTTCTTTTCTTCTTATTCTTCCTCATCTTTTATTCTCCTTATCTTTTTCTTTCACTCATATCCTCTTAATATACACAAAAATATAATCAAACTTTACAAAAGTTTTGTTTTACCGACGAATTTATTAACAAAAAAAAAAAAGACATCAAACTACTCGAGGAATTTATCAACAAATTCTATCAATAATACAAATTCTAATTTACTAACAGATCTTATCGATAAAAATATGTGTTGGTAATTTAAATTTTAAAATTGTTAATAAAATCAATTAGTAAATTGAGGTTTATCGATAAAGTAAGAATCCATCGATAAATATGAAAATTTTTATATGCTAATAAACCATTAAAAATTGATTAGTGGAAGCATTGAACAAGAATACCAATGAAATACAAAGTACCTTAATTAAATGAGACCTTTAAACTTCCACTTAAAGAAACTGATAAAAATATATCCTTGTGTGTTTGCAGATTATGCTGTAATTATAATATAATTAGGGTTTGATGTAAGATGATGAAGCCTAGGTAGAGGTTGGTGATGCTACGTTAGTGGTGACCTATAAAATTTCTTTATCTATCCCTTTCTTTGTGGGTGGGGCAACAAAGAGTGGTTGTGGATGCACACTTTAATGCCTACTCTGCATACTTCTACATCAAATGCTACCACCAACTACTCTTAATCCGGCGCAACACTATCACTAAATTAATATTTCATAATTAAAGCTAATTACTACTTAAGTTTTATCTAAGAACACAGGTTAATCCTGTCCATTAATCGGGGATCTTACAACAACTACGTAAAGTAAAATAAAATAGAGGGAATAGGAACATGCAGAAAATATAGCTTTCTGTCTCCTTATGCACCGTCTAAGGTTTTATAATCTATGTTGTTGTTGTTGTCGTAAACATTAAAATAATATTTACTTAAATGGTGTAAAGAGCTGCATAAATTCAGGAGTTTCATTGGATTACTAAGAATTTTAACCTATGCTTAGACATTCAACTTCTGATTACACTTAAAAAATCCAAATTATTGACTAATCGTGGAAAATAAAAACAAGTATTAACCTAGTAGATTACTAGAAAATAATTAATTTTAGTAACAAAATTGCCGCACACAATATATTAATATGCTATGATGCATGAATACGGTACGTGTATTGGATACGACACTTATCTAATATGTCGATACGTTTATTTTAAAAATAATAAGACACGATACATGATAAATACACGATATATGAATATTGAAAAATAAGTATAATAATTTTTACAAACATAATAAATATATGATTATTATTATGTAAATCCAAATTAAGACTATATGTACTAAAGTTATCAATATAAAAAATATAAATTATTGTCATCATAAAAGTACCACGGTAAGAAAGCTTTTAAAAAATGACTAATTTGAGTAACAAAAAATATGTTAGAGACCAATTTTCTAATTGGAGACCAATTTATAGACTAATTATTTCGGTAGTCAAAACCTTGGTAGCTAATGCTAATGACTAATTTAGAAACCAATTATTTTGATAGTCAAAATCTTGATAACTAATTTTAGTGACCAATTTAGAAATCAATTCATAATAAAAATTATTTTAATTATCAATTTAAAGACTAATTATGATTTTTTGAAACTGTTTTAGTTGTCAATAATTTTTTATTTTTAAATTGATACTTAAATTTATCATTATATAATAACTAATTATTTTTGTTACTAAAGTTGATCGTTTAAAAAATTTTCCTTACTGTGCTTCGATTTTATATATTAAATACTGATAAATATAAATTTAAAGTAACAAAATTGCCACACACAATATATTAATTTGTATGTCATACGCTATATAATTACGTTTTCACATCCATTTGCCACACTTTCATAACCAATTTATTTCATCGTATATATTATATAACATATATCTCACAAAGCCCAAAGCAGAAACCGTGAAAATTTTTCCCAAAACAAAAGTTAAATGAATAACACATATTTTCTATTTTTTTTTTATAAACCGGTTCACTCTAGCATGCCAAATATCATAATTTGGAGAGCCAGATTATGGCTTTCAATTTTAATCTCACGAAAAACTCGATCGGAATTGAATTCTCATCAAACAAAAATTTCGTTTGGTTTTCTTTTTTTCAAAATTTAAATTTGAAGAAAATTTTGAAAAAAATTAAAATAAAATTATTAATTAATAATAATTAAATTAATTAATTTATAATTAAAAAATCTAACAAGTTATTTATATAACATATGAAGTAATATATACATGAAAATTCAATAACATATTAAATTAACGAAATAACTTTATTAAAATTAATGATTTTGACGTATTTTTTAAACTTAAGAAAAATGTATATTTTACCCAATTAATTATTCCAAAAAAAATATTATTAATTTCTTTTATACATACGTGTATATATATATATATATATATATATATATATATATATATATATACACACACACACATATATATATATATATATATATATATATATATATATATATATATATATATATATATACACACACACACACACATATATGTATATTTCCCATTTTATATAATTAAGTTCATAAATTCAATTAGGTATAGATTCAATTAAATTAATATTTTCTTTTCATCAATTAATATTGTTGTGTCTATATCTATAAAGCAAACTAGAGTTACAAATTAACGAAGTGAAACAACACACAATATTTCAATATTAATAAGACGTCGAAAGAATATTAATAATACTTTACTTTTTAATGTTGTTCAAATTAAAAAGTGAATTAATTTTAAAAAATGTGGGTGTTAGACGCATTATGTACACTACTTTTGTTTACATTAGTGGTACTTATGTTAGGTTTGAGTTGAAATTGGAATAAAATGAGTGTGTTTTCCTTTTCTTTATTAATTGTGTTTAACTTAATTTAGACACACTATATTTTTCCTTATCATTCCGGTGATTTTAAAAAGAAGACATTTCAAAATTATAAAAAATATCCTTTGATTCACATCATTATTTTAAGAAAATATGAAATTTGTAATTTTTATTATCAGATAGCTAAGTAATGTCACACAATACTAAGCCTAGTAATTCCCTGGTTTTATTTCCACCAATAAGAAATGGCTTAGAAAGATAAAAGAAAATGAAGATGGATAAGTGGGAAAAGAAGAAAAAGAGCGTTGTTAATGAAGTGGGAAAAAGGAGTAGCGTGTTGAGGAGGTACGACAAGGACCAGCAGATAGATATAATAGGAAAAGGGGAATGAGAGAGACAGTGCAGTTTATGACAAAAATCTGGGACTACTATTTATGATTAGGTAACTCAAAAAAAATATCCAGCCTCTGCGGATAAAATATAATGGGTAAAATATAAATATTGAAAATAGATATTCGTTGAAATTATTTTTTATATCTGTATATTAATGAGATAAATATATGTATTATAATATTAAATAGGTACTATGATACCTTATATATACGAAAGAATTATTACCCGTACGCTATCCATCCCGTTTATATTCATATTTATGACACTCTCCTTTCTCACTTTCTCTGTACATTTCACCTTGCTTCTTCCTCTTTCAGGAACCCTTACACTATAACCAACTACTCCATCTCAAGTTTTGAGGTTCAAACCTTTCTTTGTTACAAATAAATACCTTCACTTATATATGATAAAAAAAAATTATGAATTCATCGATGAATTCCTTCTTCCAAACAGACACATTATTTAGTTACTTATTAAGTCCTATGCTTATCATTATCATTATATGGTCTATTTTTTTATTTATTTATGAGCAACAATTAATGTATTCTTATAAGATTTTTTTTTATATTTCAAATAATAATTAAATACATCCTGCAACATAATTTATGAAAATCTGACTTACCAATTAAAAAGAAATAATCAATATATCTTATATTAGATTTGCTTACAACCAACATAATATAATTTACGAGTACGATAATCAATTTTTTTTACACATAAATAATGGACAATTAATTAATGTTACTAAAATATTTTTGAATTGAACTTATACATGAATAAATATTTTAATATTTTAATAATTTAATAATTTAAATATTATTCTTAATATTTAATGTATTTAATTTAAAAAATCATCTTAAATGTATCTTTGACATTCACTACAAGAAAATCTTTGAATGATGATCAATTTTAATGACAAAAAATAGCTAGTTATTATAGTGATCAATTTAGATATCAATTTATAAATTAAAAATTATTGGTAACTAAAATAGTTTCAAAAAATTATAATTGGTAACTAAAATCATTTCTATTAAGAATTGATAATTAACATTAGCTACCAAGATTTTGATTACCAAAAGAATTGATCTCTAATTAGAAAATTAGTCTCTAATAAACATATTTTTAGTATTAAAATTTATCACTACTTAAGAGTTTTGTTGTAGTCATTATGTACTTTTTCTAATCAACTATCAATATTATATAATTCTCCTAATCCAAGTATTGATGTAACACTTGAGAAATACAAGAGGAAGGATTGTCACTTGGATGACATGAAAAATTCAAGCAAGAAGATTTCAAATAAATTATGCTTGTATTAGAGCTAGTATCATTTAAGAGATATAATATCACTCGGTATTCAAGGAAAAAGTGTAAAAGATTAGTCGAAGAAGAAATTATTTTACCTTTATTACCTTAACATTTCTTTTATCGTTAGTGGGGAGTCAATTTCATAATTATCTATACACATATCATTATTGGAATGTTGTCATTCATTTATCGAAGCAAATTAAAAATTTTGCTGAAAAATGATTGTTATATGTACACAATAATCACCTTAGAGTTGGGTATTATTCAAGTGTTGATTGTTTCCTTATGACAAGCAGTATTTGGTGTTTTTATAATTTGATCTCTTAGAAAAATAAAAAATAAAATATTGTAACAAAATCTAATGTAAAAACAAAATATAGAGTTATGAATTCAACTATTCGTGAACTTGTTTATCTTAAAAATTTACTTAATAAATTACGATTTAAAAAAGGTCACTCAAATAATATTTATATATAATAATAAAAAAAGTCTTCGTATTAACTCAAATTTCGTCTTTCATAAAAAAAATCAAACACATCGAGAATGATTCTTATTTTATTTGAGAATATATTGTATAGGAATAAATAAAGACTTAGTTTGTTAATTATGATGATCGACTAACATATGTGTTTACTAAATCATCCGCATCCCTTCTTTTTATTCACTTCAGTTTTAGCTCTTTATTTTTTCATTTTTACGAGTAATTTATTAATCAGGTATTAATTTCGTAATTCTAATTACTTACTAATCCACTTCATACGACTATAGAACAAATCTAACAGTTTTTTTTTACAGCAATACTCTTGTACAGTGTGAGCATAATCACTGAGAAATTTTTACTAAATGTTAATCATGGAAAATGAAAACTGACAAAGTCGGTGGTTTAATTCACATAACTAAAACCGAATACTTTATTTAAGAAAGAAAAAACGGATTACACAATATCAACAATTAGTTGTGACATCTCAGTTGCGTGTTTGAATTTCTGTCAAACAAAAAAACAAAAACCATAAATCGTATGAACAATATTTAAATGTTTTGCAGAGTATGAACTTGGTATTTGGCTGCGATGTAATATATGTCCGAAAAAAATAGTAAAGAAAAAGAGAGCACAAATGTTTAAACGCAAAAAATAGTTTGATATTGGAATAATAATTAAATACTAGATTTTGTGCTCTCTCAACAGATTTTCTTGCATAGTTTATGGATTGATAAATCATACCCAGTAGTTGTCACCATCTGAGTGTGGAATAAAAAATAAAACAATTAGTTTGAACAAATTCTGAAGCGAATAGATAACAAAATTGTGGTCACGAAACCTGCCGACACATAGTAATAGTGTGCACATGTTTGGTTCAGAGGAAGAATACAAAAAAGAACATAAAAAACTTAGCAAACAAAAAATTTAATAAACAAAAAACTAACCTATTCATAAAATGACGCACTTCCTCGATCTGTGCAATGTCGGCACTTTGTAGTTAATTCTTAAAACGACATTTTTTTGCACAAAGTGCATGGAACAAACAGCTATGTGGTCAAGTGTGTCAAAAACAAAACCTATCTGGTTGGGACCTTCGCCATCAATTGTTCTTTTTTTTTCGAGGAAAATGCTAAAATCCCAACCCTAAAATGTAATTTCTGATTCATTTTGAAGATCGGAGAAAGGTGAACTAAAGTTTTTGTTTTTTTTTTTTCTTTCAAATTTTGCTATCATGATTCTAGTTATAGCTCTGGTTGGTTCTGAGTTTGAGTGCTTAGCCCTGGAGCCAACAGTGATACCTAGACCTTATCTGAACATATTTTTTTATTAATTTATTTTTGGACTTTTATTAAACATCTCAAATTTAGCATAAACTTTTTAATCTCATTGTTTTTTTAATGCGTTTTTAAGTGTATTATGGGTGATGGATATAGACTCGGATGTGAATTTAATTGAAAGTTCTGTTTATATAATGATATATTTTGGCATTAGATAGAAATTCGAAATATAAAAAGTAAAAAAAAAGGTGATATGTACAATTGTAATTTACTATAAGATTCTAGAATAGAATTAAAATAAAAATTGAATTAGTGATAAGAAAAAATGATGGTGAAGGTGATAAAGGTTGCTCTTTTAGGTAAGGCCCATAAAGAAAGTAGGTGTGAGCTGGATGATAGGGACAAGTGGGTCCAAGACTTAAAAAATGGGTAAATTTTGGGACCATTCATAGCCACTAAGCTCTATACTGTGATAGCTTCATCTTGCAAGATATTATGCCTTAATTCGTTACTTCCTCCAATCACTTTGATTGCTTTCAAATTATAGTCCACCTTCTTTTCATTTTTTTTTTTTTTTATTCCTTCTGTGCTGCCTATAAAGCCTATAAAATATACTGGTTTTAATAATTTATTTAATGTATTTTAAAATATTAAAATAAATATATTTTGAAGATAAAATAGAAAATAATATTAAAAATTTAAGAGAATTCAAATTTTCAAAATTATTATAGAACAATTAAGCAAAACTACTAGTTTTAAATTATTTTTTTTACACTAGTTCGTTTAATAAAGTAGAACTACTTACAATCTTTTATCAATAAATATAGATGTTTCATCATCGGAGGCTAACACTATAAGCTACAAATTAAGTATTATTTGGATTTGGACAAAGTCAATTTTGGTTACATAACAATTTATCTTTGGACATGATCATTTTTTCTAAGCTCAAACATTGTTAAGACTGATCCAAAAGAAGATTGTGATGTAAAAATGATCAAGGGTTTGTGAGATCATCTTGAAAAAAAACAAAGAAATAAACATTCTCTGCACACATAGATTAAGCAAGAATAATTTTCAAAATGTACTATGAATGTTTGGTCTATACATGAACTTCATCTATCATAGCAAAAAGTTATCAAACAAAGTGTACGAGCAAAAGGTTTTGTGTTTATGTTTGTTTAGTCATACAAAGCTATATGCTTAGATTTGTCCTACCAAACAAAACTATGAGGACATCATGCTTGTGGTTGTAAGGAGAAATGAAGGTGCAAGCTGTTCATATTTTTGAAATTCTTTAAAAGTCAAATTATGTGAGTGTCTTTTAATAAGTGTGCATACCATATTTTTAACACATTCTTTCCACACTTAAACAATATCAAATTGAATAAATTATAACTAATTTTCTTTACCTAACAAAACTTTCTTTGTACTCTTTCAACTAAGATTCTAATATCCAACCTTGTATCAATAACATATCCTCTTTACAAAACATTAAAAAAAATTATAAATAAATTGAATCCAAATAAACTATTTACACGAATCAAGAATTTAATAAACTATTTACCCAAATCAAGATTAATTTAATCGACTTAATGAGTTGATCTTCTTGTTTCACATTATGATAATATAACTTTTTAGTTATTATCTATTCTTAGAAGTTAAAAAAGCAACAACTTAAAATAGATAAAATTTATAATTAAAGAAAGAATAAATATATATAAATTATTTATGAGCTTTGTTTTTTATTTTATTTAAAATTTATCTTTATTTAATCTCAAGTCTTATAATAAGAACTTTACTTCATTATTAAATATACTTACTTTTAGTTATTTTATTCATAATTATTATGTTAATTTGTATTTACTATATTTTATAAAAATAATTAATTTGATATAAATATAAGAGAGATACCATATAGTTCTATTTTGAAGAAAAAAAATTGTAACTAAATTGAATGAAAAAATATATATGAAACTATACTGAAACAAAAAGAAATATCCGAAAACTATATTAAAATCAAGATAACGACACTTGTTAGTGACATTGACATATAACACGTGTTATACTAAAATATTACATATGATTTTTTTTTCAAAAAATTATACTAAAATATTACATATGATTTTTTTTCAAAAAATTATAAATAAATAAAATTTAAAAAATGATACATAGTGTTGTTAATATTTTTTTAAATGACTTTTTTAACAAATTGATACGTAATTGAAATATTTAAAAAAAAATCAAATTAACACATGCCATTAAATAATCATTTGACTAATTAAAGTTAACATTTTTGTATGTTTTATGTTTGTGTTTTATGCATCTATGTGGCGTTCTACGTTGGTCGGCGACTGCAAAATTTGCTTAAACGACGTCGAAGATGTTGAATTGTGGACCATAAAGATTGCTACTTATTTGTTTCTTGGAAGACATAAAATGAGGAGTTGAAATCAGATCCAAGGAAAAATCATGGAAATATATATATATATATATATATATATATATATATATATATATATATATATATATATAATTATAATGTCACAAAATTATTAATTCAAAAGTTTAATCTTTCTAAATGTGGATTTAAGTGATTTAAGTGGAATGTAAATTTAAATGAATGCTAATGATTATCATAATCTGAACTCCGAATATGCATGAATATAGGATTAGGGGAGAGGGTACACTACCCAATTACATTTATTATGTGACCAAACAGTTTCTATAATTTAAATTTTAAAGAAGTTTAAAATATTTTAGTTGTAACTTGTTAAATGACTTTAAGATTATATATATATATATATATATATATATATATATATATATATATATATATATATATATATATATATAAAATATAATATAATATAATATAATATAATATTATGTTTGAATATTTTAGTATTCGAGCAATTTAATATTAAAATTGTAATTATTTTATTATTTTATTTAAAAAAAACAGAATTATAAAATCACCATAAGAATAAGGTTCAGGTTAAGTCAAATTTCTTTAAATATGTTGGAGATCTTTGTATTTGGTTTATTGTTGTAAATATGAACTCAGTTGTGATTTTTGGATTCTTTCACTAAGGAGTAACAAAAAAGAAATCACATTATTTATAGGTTTAATTATTGATTTAGTATTTTAATTTGTTGCTTTAGTTCGTTTGGTTCCCTTATTATTTTTAGTTGAATTTAGATCTCTAATGTTTTAAAATGTTCAATTTAGTCCTCTTATTATTTGATTCAATTTAGTTCTCATTTTTTTATATGAAACGATCTTATTTTGTCCTCTCCAATTTGAAACCAAATTAACAAATAAGCTTAATTATAACTTATATGTATATGTTAAAATGTTTTATTAGAATTTATATATCAAATTACTCCACCTACATGTAAAAAATTTGAATATTTAGGTGAGGTATAAAAAATTAAATAATTTGAGTATTTAGGTGGAGTGATTTAATATATATATCACAAAAGAAATATTTTAACATGTATATTGAGTTTAATTCCTAATTTGGTCTCAAATCGAAGAGGACAAAATTTGATCGTTTAAAAAAAAGAGGATTAAATTGAATAAAAAATAAGGGGACCAAATTGAATATTTTAAAAAAAATGAGAGACTATATTGAACCAAAAAATAATAAGGGGACCAAAATGAATAAAGTAACATATTAGAATACTAAATAACTGATTAAGTCTTATTTATGTGTTAAAAATATAGGGATTCTATTGAGTGAGAACAAAAATAAAAGGACCAATTACTGATTAAGTCTTTTAATAGATTAACATTGGATTTTTTCAAATATGGTGTGAACCAATTTAACACAAGAGACCATATGAACTCTATTTAATAAGAATTGAAACTCAATTAAAAAAAAAGGTTAAATATGTTTTTTATCCTTTAACTTGTAGTAAAAATTAGAATTAATTTCTTCTTTTGGCTGTGGCCAAATTCAATCCCTAATTTTAGAAATACATGTAAGTTTTAGATTAAATAAAAATCACAAAATTATACACTATTTAAGAAAAAAAGTCTTTGAACCAATTGCTTCAAGTTTTTAAACTAAAAGTTATGTCAATTCTTTATGTAAGTTAACTCATATCACTTAGATGTTCAAAAATAAAGATAAACTCATCATTTACCACGTTATAATGATTTATGTAAGAGTTAACTTTAGTTTAAATTACAATGAAAATATATTGAATTTAATTAATTATACTTGACTCAAACAATCTCTCCTATTTTACCAAAACACATATACACAATAATTAATCTATCATATGAATCATCATCATTATCTAAGTGTCCTTTGAACAATCTTATTTTCTCATATTGAAAAAGACTTTATCACTTGAGAATCTCTCATACTATTAAAGAGATATAGTTTCAAAAGAAAAATATTAACTTTGTCTCTCTCATTCAAAATCAAAACAAGTGTTACACTTATTTTGTCACATAAAACCACTTCTAAACTAACCTGTTCTTCAACGTTACATCATATATCTATATGAATCATTACACTTACCTGTAGTTAATTAGTGATATTATGTATAAGATAAAAAAATTTCTACATCTTCGAATACAATTATGAAAGTTATTATACTTTTTAACGAAGACGAGAATAAAAATTGCAGATATAAATTGTAGAATTTTAAAACACATACACAAGAATCAGTATCACTGTATATTTTTCCAAACCCTAGCCATTGATATGTCTAAGGGAAGAATGGTAGGTGAGTCCATATAGAAGAAGGACATGGTTGGTGAGAAGTATGAAGTAGACCCCACAACTTCATTCACTCACTCTTAGGTCACATCTAAACATTACATTTCATGAGACACATTATCAAAGTGAAATCGAAAGAATACAAAGCAAGAATCAATTTTGCATCCACCCAATAATACTTTTCAACTCCCATTGGATTGGGAAATTGCTTTTCTTAACAAGTTTTTCATAACTAAATTTTAATAATTTTCTTTAATAATTTAAGGTAACATCTTTTAAATAATTTTTCATTTTTTTATATTTTAAGATCACTTAAAAAATATTATCTCAAATTGTGAGAAAAAGTTGACAAAATATGATTATTCTTATATTAACTAATTTAGTAGGTACAATTAACTATATATCATGGGGATGGGGATAGTTTCTTAAATTATGGAAAATCAAGTTTTTGTTTTTGTTAAAATATTTTTAATAACAGTTAGATTGAAATACAGTCATCACCTTTTGATATTTGGTGAATTAATTTTTGTTTTTGAGTGTAACTTATGAGGCACGCAGGGCCAGTGAAAAAGATTTTAATGTCAGGACTCATCACAACACAACACATCTTTTTCTTTTCTTTCCTTTTCAGCTCTGTCCTGTTTCCAGTTCATGCATGAACACTGTCCACACACTCAACAAATCATAAATAATAAGTAAAAAGAAAAGACTCATAAACCTTGTGCAGGTTGCAGTTGTATTCGCCCCTAGGATTCAATCTCATCGTACTACTCACCCAAAACTTTTACATTTTAAATGTCAAAAACATAAACATACATTTATGTTATGTGTCCCAATTGAAAGTTAAAATTTATGTATTTAATGTGTGTTTTTAAAGAATAGAAAGACTATTACATTTTGTCACTGTTTAGTACTTTAGAACTATTTAAAAAATTCATTCTTTTATAAAATTTTAATAGATTAACTTCATTATTACTTTGTTAGCGAAGATTTAACCCGCATCGACAAAGTCCAACCTTTAGTTCAGGTTGACTTATATTAATTTTCAACTATATGGTTGTTTAATCTCAACCTTCATCCTAGATCGATTCGGCACGACCTTAACATGAATCAATTTGGTTAGAATTTCAACACAAGTCAATTTGACTTGACCTTTAATCAAGACCAACTCAATTTAACCTTTGGTCAAAACCATTTTGACTCAGTTTTCAATCCGGACCAACTCAAATTGTCATCGTTGGAGTGATAGTGAAATTAAAAGAAGTGAAATTTAAAATTTTTTATACTTTTAAAATGTATTTAAAATTATTCTATTTTATTCATTTAAAATATCTTCCAAAATTTTTTAAATTTAAATTTTTTTTTCTAAAAATTTTATGTAAAGAAGTTCTTTTAGTGTTAAAAATATTAAAATAAATAAATTAAGCTTCTAAATTACTTTATCCAAAGAAAGGTGACCGGAAAATATGTGACAATGATAAAGAAAACTTTATACGAAATAGTAGTGGTGATAAGTAGTGAAACTGGTCCATATTAAAAGTATGGCACACCAAAAACCAGAAAGTTATGACCATGTACTAAGGTGTCAAAAAGTTAAGAATGGATATTTTAATATTTTTTTCTTCTGTACTTTTACTATGGCTTTAATATATATTAATTTTGATATTTTAAAATATATTAAAAAAAGTAATATATCAAAATTGGTATAGACACTTAAAAAACTGAACGTCAAAAAGTTATGTCAATATATGGTATACATTTAGGTAATAAACATTTATTTTATTTAAAATAAAAAAAAATTGGCATATTAGAGTAAAATGAGAATCTTATAATTTCTAAATCTAATAAAATTTGAGTTTTGTAAGATATTAATGTAAAAGTATGCTAACATCACATAAAAAAAAAATATTAGCATTAAAGTTTCACAATAACTAAGTAAAATGTTGATAAAAACGTGAGTTTTATAAAACTCTTATATTAGAATAAAAATAAAAAAAAATATCTAAAAGATGATATAGTACAATAAAAGTTGTAAAAAATAAATAAAAAGTTGATAAAATGACCCACCTATAATATAGATGGCCAGTCCTTGTAGAATTAATTTGTGTCCTTCTCTTATAACATATTGTGTGAACATAATCCATTCCCACCACCCTTTCATCATCACCACACTCAAATCTACTTTACATTACCACTCACACTACTCACTACATAATTTCAAACCTTCCTATTCCTCACAAATTCACTCATCTATCTTATACATAAAAGTTGAAAATCTAATAATGAATATAACTTTTACGTCTAATAAAAATGAAAATTTTAAACATTATACAAAGATAAAGATGTATAAATTTATTAGAGTAAGATTTTGAATCAAGAACAGTGTCAATTTTTTATTTATTAGTGGTATATTTCTATGGTCCTCTTTCGAATAATCTTTTCTTAATAAACTAATAAAACTATGACCATTTTTTTCAGAAAGAAAAATAAAATCAGTTTAAAAATTAAATATACAACCATTGAAAAATGGGTTTTTTTAAATATGTAAAATAACTCCAACATCTTTGATTTCACATTTTATTCTTATATTTCTCTCCCGGTAAAAGTTTTTTCCGTACACTAAATAAACTCCATATTATGAATATCCGCAGTAGGATTACCATATATACTTAAATTGCATCTATTTTAGTTTAATATAGAAAAAGAAAAGTTGTGGGTCCAGTTGAAGATCAAACTCTTTGTTTTATAAAACTGTAATTTAATTCTAATTACTCATATTAAAATTGTTGGATCATAAGTATTTTCGGAAACATTTTCTGAACCTTGAGAATTGTCTTACTCCTACTTCCTAGTGAGACCAAATTTATTTATTTTTTTTCAAAAACATAATGGGCTCAAAAAAAAAAAAAAAAA
>Ga0209589_1001020_pt1 | contig 43937 bp, 46 predicted proteins | sample CowpeawhiteBW_FD_187525 | JGI IMG/M metagenome (GOLD analysis project Ga0209589, IMG submission 187525) | Root nodule microbial communities of legume samples collected from California USA - Cow pea white BW (SPAdes) (version 2) | ecosystem: Host-associated > Plants > Roots > Nodule | place: USA...
AAAACCTTAATCTCTTTAATCCATTTATTAATCCATTAAATTAATTTTTATTTTACTTTTTAAATAATAAAAATATATAATATATATAACTTAATAAAAATAATAAAAATTATATATATATATATATATAAATATAAATATAAATATAAATATATATATATATATATAATTAAAAGCTTGGGGGAGCCATGGCTCCCCTTTGTCCCAACCAAGATCCGCCATTGATCTCGTAGTAAATAAAACTAAAATGTGTGTGTAACTATAATAATAATAATAATAATAATAATAATAATAATAATAATAATAATAATACCATTATAATAATAATATCCCCTAGTGATAATAATAATAATAATAAGAATAAGAATAAGAATAATAATAATGCACTAACTAAATATATAAAGAGATACACATTTTTTATGTCCTTTTTTTGTTTTTATAATTTTATCCTCTTAATTATTATTTATTAAATTTAAATAATTATTCATAATAAAAAATTATTTGTAAGTTTTATCATTCTACTAATCTTAGTAACTATTTTTTTCAATTCAAAAAATACCAAGATATAGAGATAAAATGAATAACAAAAAAATAATACAAAGAGCAAGTAATTAAAATATGATCTTGTAGTAAATAAAAGTAAAATATGTGTCTAACAATAATAGATAATAATAATAACACTAAAATAATATCGCGTAGTGATAAAAAATAATAATAATAATACAACTACATATATATAAAGAGAAAAACATCTTTGGTGTCCTTTTTATTTTATCAATTTTATTCACTTCATTATTATATTTTAAATTTAAATAATTATTTATAATAAAAAAATATTTTTCAGTTTTATTATTTTACTAATTTTAGTAACTATTTTTTTTAAAATTGAAATAATTGTTCAAATGAAAAGATAAATGAACAACAAAACAAAGAAAAATGACAAGTAAAATGTGTATCTAACAATAATAATAAAAACAATAATAATAATAAGTATTATAATAATTATAGTTCTTAATAACAATAATAATAGTAATATAATAATAGAAATAATTATAATTAATAATAATGATAATAATATTTATAGTTGATAGTAATAATGATTATTAATTATAGTTGATAATAATAATCCGTGACGAATCTTGACCAATGATTTTGGAGGAGCCAAAATAATTTATAGTAAAAAATTTTGAACTCATCAATAATTTATTCGGGATAAAAATCTCCAGTTATTCATTTTTGAATGTAAATAACCATATTGTGTTCAAGAAATTCATCTTTCATCTTATTCTGAATTTTGTTTTGATAATCTTCGTTGTAGAAAATGGAACATTAAGAGTTAAATAAAATGAATTAGACAATCAATGAAGTAAAATATATTTAACTTAATTGTTTTTGTCAAAGATTGACATAATTCAATAATGGTAGACAAATCCTTCAAATTTGAATGGGTATAAACATCAACAATGAAATGTTGGAGTGAAATTTTAAACTAATCATATATTTATCAATATACCTATTTTTTTAAGTTTAAGACAAAAAAAATAATTTATCATAATCTATTAAAAATTGAGACGTAATTACTAACAAAAATATATAATATTAATAATATTATATATTACAAATAAGAGTAATAACTTTACTACTAATAATGTTAATAATATATAATAGTAACATATAATAATAACAATTATTGTTATTATTATAATAATACTAATATTTGTTATAATTTTACTACTATCACTATAAATAATATTTATAATAATAATATTATTAATAATAATATTATTAATAATTAGAAATACTAATACTTATAAAAATATTATAAATAATAATATTATTTATAATTAATATTATAGTTGAAATCATAAATAAATGAAAAAACAAAAACAAATTGACTTTTGTAGGATTTGAATCCGGGTCCTTTTATACCAGAGTTTTAAAATGATGAAAAAACAAAATTTTATGACACGTGTCAATAAAAGAAAATGAGTAATGTAATAATTTTGGTAGTATCTTCTTTTCTTAATATGTAATAGATTTGTTAAAAGAATTTGCAAAAAAATACATTTTCCTGCTATTTTTTCTAGGAATCTTGATTGACAGATAATTCCTTCGTGGGTCATTATTTCCTACAAAATTATAAAATTCACAAGTATTTCCTACAAAATTGGTTGTGAAAAGTGTTTTATACAAAATATTTTGCAAAAACATTAACAACAATTTACTATAAATTTTTTTCATAACAAAATTTATAAGTTTTTCTTACAAAAAAAATCAAAATAAAATTTGCAGGAAATATGAAATTTTTTAGTACTGGTCTATGTCAGAGTCAGATGTTATTGTCTTGATTTCAATTTAGTCTCTATATATGTCTCATTGATTCAATTTAGTCCCTACTTATATGTCTAATTCAATTTTGAGCCAATTTTTTTAATATTTAAAATATTTTTTAATCAATTTTTTATAAGATTAAAACTTATTTAGTATAAATATTTTAACAAAATTAAATACTGATATTTATATTAAAATTTTGTGATAAAAGTTATTTTTAATAAAAAAATATTAGTATAACATTTATACAAATGATAAATTTGGTCTCAAATTGGAGAGAAATAATATTGTTCTATTCCGAAAAAAAAAATAATTAACAAAGCACGAGTTAATATATACAATAATGTAATATGTTAAAAAAAAAAATTTAATAAAAAATATTAGTGTAACATTTATAAAAATAATAAATTTGGTATGAAATTGGAGATATACAATATTGATATATTTTGAAAAAAAAAGGGTGACTATATTGCTCTATTAGTATAACTTTTTTTTACCAATAAATTTTAATATAAATATCAGTACTTAATTTTGTAAAAAATATTTATACTTAATTAATTTTAATCTTATAAAAGATGGATTAAAAAAATATTTTAAGTATTAATTGAAACAAAATTGAATCAAAAACACATAAGTACACATAAGCATAGACTTAAGTAAATCAAGAAGATATATATGAGAACTAATTTGAAATAAAGAAGACACATTTGATAGTGACACTGACACATGACATTATCCTGCCACATGACACTGACAATGCCACGTGTCACGCTAGTAACCTAACGTGTGGCAACAAATTTTTTGCAAAAAAAAATAAATAAAAAAAGTTCACAGATTAACACATGACACGTCATTAATTAACGATATTAATAACTTTTGTCTGACAAAAAAAATATAATTGAGACACTTTTTCAAAAATTATGATACAATTAATACCTTTTTAATTAATACCTTTTTAAAAATAGGATTACACTGACGCATCTTTACCAAAGTAGGGTACCACCGAAAACAAATTAAACCTTATATTTTGTTGATCAATTAGTCATATACGCACCGAGAAGAATGTTATACATATAGGAAATTGCTCATCTCATTTCTTTAATTACTTACAAGGAATGTTTCTTAACTTTGGAAGGTTATAAATTTGACCTATTCTAACATGAGAGAGAACATATTCCTTAAGCATCTATTCTCTTTCTTTCATTTTATATGACATCCAGTACTATTTTATGAATATGAACCTTTTACTAAATTGTTGTTACACTTTCTTTCATTACTATTTCACATTTAAACAAACCATTATTTATTATTATTGCTTTCTATAATCACACCTAACTATGCCTAAATTATTATTATTCTCTTCCTTTCATTTTATACGACATCCAAGACTATTTTATGAATATGAACCTTTTACTAAATTGTTGTTACACTTTTTTTCATTACTATTTCACATTTAAACAAACCATCATCATCATCATCATCATCATCATCATCATCATTATTATTATTATTATTATTTTCTATAAACACACCTAACTATGCCGAAATTATCAAGACATTATGTTACATTTTTTATTTAATTAATGTGTGGTCTAGTCTGTAGCATCATTACTGAGCAATATTCTTAAACTATTTGGTTTATGTCTAACAATGAAATAATTTAGATTGGTGCGAACATTTACTTAAGTAATATCAAAATTAAAATTTCAATCATTGCATAATGACAGTCCATTATAAAACAACTTAATTAATCAACTTAAAATGAAATGTGGTAAACCTTGAATAGAGATAAAGTGTAATAAGTTTAGAGTGCATTTCCTTGTAGTAAAAGATAGTAAATGTAATTTACAGTCTAGTAAATAGTGATAGTAATTTAACATAGGTATAGTACTCATTTAATAATCCATACTTAATCTATACTTTATTTACACATGAAAGTGAGTATTGTGCTCATAATGCTTGATCTGGTGGCCTAGCAACAGATTGCCATCCAGTGCAGTGATGAAGAATGTGTTTAAGATCCTCTCTGGGGGCTTCCACTGTCCATGAGGGATAGTGTTCAGTGGGGTGAAACATGTTGCATCCTCCATTCTCACTCATTAACCCTGCTTCAGCACCATTTAAGAATAAGTCTCCCTCAGACCTTATGTAGCCACTTGTTCCCACTTCCTTGTCTGCTGCCTGCACAAGTATTTTTATTTATTTTTTATATTATTTCATCAGATATCTTTGAAAATTGGTATGAGAATTGAGCTTATGTTGAAATAACTACCATAGCAGCTCCAGGAGAAATTTAACATACACTGAGAAGTGAAACTATCATCAAAGAATACATTTCCTAAAATAGATTTTGAGTCTAACGAAGCAGGGGTCCTTAAAATATTGCTGAACAGAGACAGTATAAAAAGAAAAAATGATGGAACTTGGTGCAAGCTGAATAGACTACAGAAAATCAGAGAGAAGTTTCGACGAGAGATCTTCAACAATGGACTAAAAAGTTAACATAGATTTTGTGGGTCTTTTTCTCACTTATTGCTCAACTTGTCCATTTCTATATAATGCAAGACTTAAAATCACACTCTTAAACTCCAACCATATCCTTCTCGAGTGAGTTTCTTCCATTTGGTGTGTTTTCTCTCGAACAAAAACATTTCTTATTCACTAGTATATTAATAGCGACCCTTGCTTATTCGGGTATTCATCTCAATGGAACACCTTGTTTTGAACCCCTATCATGAAACTTTTAAGTGTTCTTGAAGCTGCGAGAGTTAATAGGTATCATCAATGTTTGTCACTTTAAGGAGGATGCTATAGTTGTGGAGATTCTATAGCTGTTAAAGTTCTGTTTTAGATATGTTTTTCAGTTTAGTACAACATACCATGATACTGGGACATGTATGCTGTTATTTTGTATTCCTATTGGTTCTACGGCTATTTTTAAATAGTCAAGTTTGCTTTCTCAATTCAATGAAAAAGCTTCACAGTTCACCAGTGTAAATTATACTTTGAATCTTAAAACTTTTCTATTTCTAATATCTTGTACTACTACCCACGACTTGTGTCAGAGAAAAAATACTAGCACATGAAGCAAGTAAAACTTTAAAATTATCTTATGGAAATCAACATAAAACCAAGTGATCAATACCATGAACTAGTTTTTCACACTTCATAACCATTTTCACAAGATGGATTAACATTGCACTGAAAATATGCGGTTTCCAATTGAAGTCAAGAAAAAATGACTTGACACTAAAGAAAGAACTAGACGAACCTTCTCAGTAAGGTACTTAAAGGCCACCTTCTTCTGTCCCGCTTCATAGATATTATGCTGCGAGAATATCTGGCATAAACATAGAGCACAAACGACATCAATTTCGTGTATCATTCACATCTCCAATCGGACCAATTCCATTTCAACAAAGCCAACAAAAACAAATAAACAAAAGAAATCACCTGGGCTTCCACACTAGCACACACAGCATATATGCCCCAGTTTCTGGTATAATTATTATAGAGATGCACTTTGGCAAACCTAACACGAGGGTGCCTCTGTCGCGTCCCATTGAAAAAACAATGGTGTATAGTCACCCTCATGCACCTATCGTTAACATGCGATGGATCAGCCCCAATAAGCATGGTTTTATCATGCTGAGAGAAGTGACACCTGCACGCAATGAAATGGTACTTCTTCAATAAATGAAACAATACCTCCTTTTGTAATCAAAATTCAAACTAACTATTTTATACTGGTTAAGAAATTAAAAATGAAACTTTTTCACTTGAAAGTGTAAGAACAACACACCCCTTCACAATCTAAAACTAATAATTCTCGATACAACTCGGAATGGACTAAAAGTTCCCACTTGTTCGATTCTTTTGCTAGTGTCCTCAACAAAAAACAAAGCAGAAAAATGTACATAAGAAAACAAGACATTTTATGGTACCTTGAGACAGTAATGTCTGTGCTTTCTCGTGTGATGTCTATAAGGCCGTCATCATAATCAGCGAGCGTGCAACGATCAATCCATATGTGTTTGGAATTAGGTTTGATCTGAATGGCGTCAACATCATGCCCTCTGCCTCCTTCGAACTCCAAATTGCAGATTATGACGTGTTCGCATTCCTTCAGGCGCAACCCTTTTCCGGTAAGTTTAATCCTCTGCCCACGACCGTCGATGGTCTTGTGAGACGACACGTTCAGGTACGAGGAGAGATGAATGGTGCCGGAAACCTCAAACACAATCCACAACGGTTCTTTTCGGCGACACGCCTCACGCAGCGACCCCGGTCCATCATCTGCAATACTAAAGTTAAACCTAACCGATGAACGAATGATTAAAAGGGGATTGGGGGAAAAAGGTGATGAATTGGTGAACCTGCGAGCGATGTGACGCGGTGAACGGGACCGTGGAGGCCACCGACAGCGAAGCGGCCGAAGCCCTCGGCTTGGCCGGCGAGGGCGCGGAGGGTGGTGTCGACGTGGGTGTAAGGGAGAGATAGCATGTTGGAATTGGCTATGGGTGGTGGTGGGGTTGGGAATGGTGGAGGGTGATCGTATTTATGGGGCGGAGGAACGGAGTTGGGGTGTTTCCGATGGCGGTGTCCATGGGCGTTACCCATTTTTGGTGTAAAACGTTTCAAGCTACTATCTTCAGTTCAGTTCTGTTGTGTAATTGAAAGACACACTCAAAACTGAAAACTTTACCTACTTTTGGTGTTTGTAACCATTCTTTTCTTTCTTCTATGCTCTAAAACCCGCTACCGACATTTGTTACATGTAACAAGACAACGGCAACACCCAGAACATTGCTGTTACTTTTTAAAAAAAGGATGAAGTTATTGTTGTTACTTCAAGCACAAAGATTGTTACCGCTTCTTTGTAAGGAAAGGGACAAATGAGAGGGAATAATTCAAGTAAAAGAAGAGAAAACATAATGGGAATAATCGAGGAATAAAATGTCTAAACTTCCTTTATTTTTATACTTCTACTTATTTTTAAAATAAATAATTGGATAGGTATATTCTGATATACTGGGTTATACTATTGACAAATGTTAAAATCTGAATGGTTATGCGACTGATGCTTAGCCAAAATGTTAGTCCTCGGGCACCTGTGCAGTAATTGGAAAAGTTTCTGACTTAAAAATGTGAATCAGAATGTCGACTCTAATGGTTGCATTACTATAGCCCAATGTCTGCAACTGTTTTGAAATTAGATGGCCAGTGAAAAAAATCCAAGGTAATTCTGAATTTGAGCCTCAGTTTACCACCACGGTAAACTGCAATGGCAGAAGAACAACACGCAATGAAAGCCAATTAGTCTTCAAGTTTTTGTGCCTCTCCCACTCCCCAATTCTTTGTTAGGTTCTTTTGTTTTTATTTTTAAATTACTTTTTTGTCCATTTATTTGTGAAATAATATCACTTTGGTCTTCAATTATTTTTTTATCTTAATTTGGTCCTTAGTTTCTTTAAAATGATTTAATTTGGTCTTTATGTTAATTTTGATCAAACTGTGTTAAAATCAATACTACGTGTCAATTTCTGTTTTTTTTTTTTTTTTTTTTTTTTTTATTTTTTACACATGTCACTTCACAGTTGTGTCAAAATGATTTAATTTGGTTCTTATATTTGTTTTTAGTTTCAATCTAATCCCAATTTTTGTAAAGATGAAGCAATATTGTCCCTCAAATTGAATTTAGTTTTTTGTATAAATCTTATGATGATATTCTTACTAAAATTAAAATTTTTATTAAATATTTGTAGAAATATTTTTAAACAAGCTTTTTTTTTCTAGTTTTATTATTAAACAAAGTTAAATCATAAACTTAATTTCAACCATTAACAATTTTGTCATCATATATAAAGACATCAAGTATATCATATTATACAAACTTAGTGAAGATTAAAAATCAAATAACTTGTCACACATAAGTTTAGGAATTACATTTCAAGTTTAAAACAAAACCAAAGTTTAATGTTTTGTATAAAATTTAAAGTTAATTTAAAATATTTCCAGAAATATTTAATAAAAACGTTAATTTTAGTAAGAATATCACCATAAGATTTATAAAAAAAAGTAAATTGAGTGTCAATTTAAGGAGGGACAATATTGCTTTTTTTTTTTTAAATTGGGACTAAATTGAAACTAAAAACAAATATAAGAACCAAATTGAATCATTTTGACACGTGACACAACTGTGAAGTGACATGTGTAAAAAAAACTAAAATAAAATTCAAAAAAATTCAAAAAATTCAAAAAAACCAGAAATTGACACGTAGCGTTGACTTTAACACCGTCTGGTCAAACTAACGATAATGACTAAATTGAATCATTTTTAAGAAAATAAGGACCAAATTGAGACAAAAAAACTTGAGAACCAAACTAATATTACTTGACAAATAGAAGACCAAAAAAGTAATTTGACTTTGTTTTTTTAAAGGGTTAAATATGTTTTTGGTCTCTTAACTTTCAGTAAAAATTGGATTTAGTCCCTCTTTGAAACCTTAGCCTAATTTAGTCCTCCAACTTTGGAAATGTTTGGATTCAGTCCTTTTAACCATTTTTTAAAGTTTATTTAACGTTTTAAACATGTTTCATGAGAGCATTTGAGTTGTTTACTCTGCTTGACACATTTCCGCTTCAATGTTAGCTAAGAAACTGTCTTGAGATACATTTGAAACGTTAAATAAACTCAACAAAATTTTGTTAAAAGGACTAAATCCAAACATTTGTAAAGTTGGAGGACTAAATTGGTTCAAGATTTTCGAGAGGGACTAATTTCAATTTTTACTGAAAGTTAAGGAAGAAAAACAAATTTAACCCTTTTTTAAATATTAAAAATATATTACGTTAATAATTAAAAATTTCTTTTAATATATTTTAAAATTTTAAAATTAGTGATCAATGTATTTTAAAAACATTCATAAGAAACCATATAGAAAATCCAGAATCCAATTTCCCATCATACACAAAATAATATATGATAGATTTACAAAATTAAATAGAGGACAAATGAGTTTTTCAAGTTGCCTAGGTTTCACTCAATTATATGTGAGTTGCTTCCTTATTTTGACATCAATAGTTCTCACAGGAGATCTACTTTAAAATATTTGATTGACTTTGTTGAGAAAGCAAGGTTGGTTTTGTTAAAGCAAAAGAATGCATAGTTTTAATTTTTTTCAAAAGGAGCTACTCTTTTTTAATTAGCAAAATCAAATGCAACTTTTTTAAAATATAATCATTATAAGAAATTTGGTTATTACTTAGGCCCATAATTCATAGATAATAAAAAATTTTCATAAAAAATTTGATATTATCTACGAATTAACTATGAAGCGTATTTCATATGTAATTTTATCTAGGAAAACATGCATTTGTAAGTAACTAATCTACGAACTTTACCTAGTGTAAAAAAATTATTTACAAAAATACTCGTTAAAAGGATACACATCCCAATAGTCAAGTTACTTACGAAACTCTTTGTAATTAACTTACTTATAAAAACATTTATAAGTAAGTTATCTATGAAAATCTTTATATATAACTAACTTATGAATATTTTTGTAGGTAACTTTTATTTATATATATATATATATATATATATATATATATATATATATAATTAAAATAAATTTTTGTAACAACCATATAACTTAGTTACGATCCTTGTGACCTTATATAGAATAATATTATAAATACACTTGAAACCCTAAAGAATAAATATTTTGAAATAACTTCAATTTGTTAAAATATATAAAAATATCAAATTTATTACTTTATTGTATGGTAACCGAGGTCGAGCTCCAAGCCTATGTCTGTGAACAAGTTCTCATCATACTCAGGTACTTCGACACGAATACTACCTCACCAACTCGGAATCAGTCCAAAATAGGGCCCAAATTATTCCGAGGTTGAGGCCTAATAGATTGTGGCCCATTAATATAATTAGTCTGTCGCAATCGAAATCACGACGGGATGACGAATAAAAAAAGAAACGAGTTTTAAAAGAGATTTGGAGTCCCCAATATAGTTATTTCTGGAAAATTATGAAAAACCATAATGATAAAACAACTCTGTGAAAAACCAGATTTTCGGATTCGGGGGTCGGTTATGCATAGGGAAGGTGCTAAAACCCTACAACGCCCGCCCAAGAATGTACCTTTAATTAAACATGCAAAGTTGATGTGGTTTTCAATCTGTTAATTTTCCCCAAAAATAATAAGACAATAATGCTAAAAAGAAACAAAAATATTTTTGTTTTTGTTTTTTGGGCCCGACAAGTATTGACTTTGGTCCTACGTATTCTCATTAAAAATGAGAAATCAAAGTTACATAGTTCTTTATAGAAACGATTGGGAAAACTATTTTGAAAATGATTTGATTTTTTGGAGGTGAACCTGACAAGGACTGACCTCGCTCTACGTATCTCACAGTGGAGAATCAAGAATCACGTAGTTCTTAAAAAAGACCTTGCTTTATATTTTTGAAAACTTTATATATTATTTGGTGTTTTTGAATTATTTGAAAATAAGTGTGTCACACGACGTGATCGATTAAACAGATACTAAAAGAGAAAGAAAATAAAACATTTAGTATTTTTTGGAATTTTTCTATATTTTGTGAATTTTTATGATTTTAAAATATTTTTTATTTTTTAGAAAAAACATGTAGAAAAAAAAACGGGACAAAAATAAAATAAAGGCAAAAATAAAAAAAAATAAAAAAATACAAATACAAATAAAATAAAAAATATATGGAGTGTGTAAGCATAGAAAAAATGGGGTGCAATGAATAAAAATCCAAAAATAGAATAAAAATACAAGAAGGGTGTAAATTGGGAAAATTGGGGTGGAGTCAACAAACACAATCATACCCAACACAAACAACATAAAACATAAGGGTGCGAGATTAACAATGATGGAGATTAACAATGATAATGATGGAGGTGCACAAGCCAAACGTGTGGTGTATGTAGCTATCCGAGGAGTGCAACAAACAATTAATGCAACCCACATATGGAGGTGTAGGCAAAAAAAAGGAGGGGTGTGCGAGTAAAAGTGGGCTCAGCCCAACTCTTCAAACATTAACATTAGGGTTTCCTCTTCAAACTCAAAGAGCCCTTCTTCTCCAAAGCAGCAGCCTCTTCTTCGTGTCTCATACCATCATCTTCCCTTCATTCTCAACGCAGACCACCACGCCATGCCACCACGTGGTAGGCTTGTCGGTGACGCCAATCGACGTTGACGACGAGAGCCTAGAGACGTGCGAACTTCACTCTTGTCTCAAGCACGACTCAAACCACCTCCGTGCGAGCACCCATGGCCACTGCCATCACCGACGACAATCAGAGCTAGAGTCATCGTCGGCGGCCACTTCCCTGACACGATTTCTCTCTCCCTCGCGCGGAACTAGGGCCGAAATCCATGTTCCCGCACCACGTCGCTGTAGCACATCTCCGATTATTTGGCAGCATCGCCACCAGCGATTTTTCTTTCCTTTCTATTTTTGATTGCAATGAATGGAAGGGGATTGGGTTTTTGTTCTTGCGGTTGGGCATGATGGTTATGTAGCGTGTTGAGGCAAGAAATCATGGCTCTGAAATTGAATTTGTTGTTTGGTGATGGAGGTCCGTTAATGGTAGTTTTTGTAACATCCCGACCGGATATTATGAATTTAAAATAATAAAATACAAAATAATAGATGAAATACCATTTCCTAAAAACGCGAGAAATTTAAAACTTTATTACGTATTTTTGAAATACCTTAATTCATAATTATAAATATAAACTCAAATACATAACCAATGTCTGATAAGGTGAAAGTTTACAAATCACTTAAAACCAAAAGCTTAAAAATAGCGGATAAATCTTTTCATCCCAGACTAGCTCTGCTCCGACTCTATGCCTCACCATATCCACCTGCAACATCATCTGCTCACGTGTACCGCGTACACGATCATCGCCAAAGACAAACAAATAGGGTGAGCTAATAATAAAATAAACATACATATACATTATATACATATATCACAACCACACCAAAGGAAACCCATCCTTTGATTTCATAACACATGGCCACTACCATGACAACCGTGTCTTACGTCTTCTGATGAATATCTCAAGATGTCTTGCTGCCACACCTATCGGCCACAACCGATAGAGCACGTGCAGGAAACCATGCTACGGATCACACACCATAATGACAGGTGGAGTTTCCAATACAAACATAGCTCGTAACGTCCCAAGACTACCAAACTCGTCAGCTAATTACTGAGGAGGGAAATCTATCTGGACCCATCCGTGCGGGCCACAACCAGCACCTCACACCGGCAACACTCGCCAACACGAGCCACAATTCAAGAGTTCGTTGTGTTCATCCGCCATCCCGAGCCACAACTCAAGAGATGCTATTCCAAACCACAACTCAAGGAATACCACATGCTTAACCCCTATCCTGAGCCACAACTCAAGGGACACGTTCTGAGGCACAACTCAAGGAACACTAGCAAGCCGCCTTTGAGACATCATCAAAGTCTTGTAGACCATGTACATCCAAAGCAATCCAAACATCTTTGCCTCAACAACATCGTCTGGCGCTACTCACGAGTCGCTAGGCATACCATGCTTCCAGACCGCCTGGCGGGGGACACGTGTCGCTAGGCGCCAAATGCCTTTGATTGTAAGACCCGTGAAAATTAATTAATTAATTAAAAAATACGGGTAGTGAGAGCCTTTATGACATTAAATATTGATTGATATGATGTGGAAAAGTACTAGCTCGAGTGGTTGAGAGTACTTAATTGTGTGAGAGGACTTGGGTTCAAGTCCTATGTATTCCATTTCTGTGTTATTGATTTATTATTATTTTAATAATATGCTTGAATCATGTGAATGATAATATAATCATATAATTGTATTAATTATCATGAAACATGAATTTAGTTGAATGGTTGTGCATTGATTTGATTATGAGCATGTTAAGGGTTTGAACCTTGGTGAACCCACATTTAACTAGCATTAAGTTTTATATTTTTTCATTAATCTAGCATTAAGGCCCTTTATGTAAGATCTGAGAAAATTAAATAGTTAATTAAATAATTATTTAATAAATGCGGGTAATAGAAGCCTTTAAGAAATTTAATGCAGAAAACCATGATGTGGAAAAGTACTACCTTAGATGGTTGAGAGTACTTGATTCTGTGAAAAGACTTGGGTTCGAGTCCTATGTATGCCAATTGTGTGTTATTTTAATTTATGCATTTTTATGTGATATACTTGAATGCTTAACGTGATAATAAAATTCTAAAATGGTAGGAATTATCACAAATATGAATTGGTTGATTTGGTTGTGCATTTGACTTGGTAATTGATGAGTTGTGGGTTCAAACCTTGCTTAGAACTAATTATTAACTCTCTTTTTGCCAAATTTTCTTTTGGCATGAATATGAAGGGTTTAGGAACCCTAGCTGCCAATAGAGAGGTAACTTAAGGGCTGGAAAACACTTGGTTAATAACCATTGATTAGCCTTAATCTCCAATTTTTTTAATTAAAATTTGTTTTAGGGTGTAAAGGGTAATTAAGGGAAAGTTGATTTGGAGAGAGGGAGAGGAATTACAGAGAGAGAGACCTGGAATAGTGGTGTGAATGTTGGGTAGTGAGGTTCTGGCAATTGGCACACACTGCATAGAGGAATTGGAGTGGAAAACCAGTCTTTGGAGAGTAAACAAAGAACAAGAGCGTTTTGGGTTTTGGGACACGTTCAATTCTAATTTGGAGCGAGGATTCGAGGCAAGGGGAGTCGTTGCAGAATTTGGTATGGAGGGTCTACATCTCCTCCATGCGGACATAGTTGGCCGTGCGCAATTTAAGTTCGTGCATAAAGGCAGGTGGGTGGAGGTAGATGTTGTTGGCGAAGGGGTCGGGTTGTAGGGTAAGTGCCATGCACTGGAGGATCATCTCTTGGTTGAGGTGTGGGGTGCGAAGAGCTGCCTTACTGAAGCGATCTATGAACGCTCTGAGTGGTTCGCTTTGTTCCTATCTAATGCCCAGGAGGGAGATTGTGGTAGTTTGGTGTGGACGGCTGCCAACAAAATGGGTGGAGAACATGTGTGAAAGAACGTCGAAGCTGTCGATGGAGTAAGGCGGAAGGGTTGTGAACCATTCCAGAGTAGGGCCCTTGAGGGTGGTGGGAAAGGCTTTGCAGAAGACTGCGTCTTGGGACGTGTAGAGGGCGACATGGGTGATGTATACTTTGAGGTGTTCATCAGGGTCGGTTTCGCTAGTGTAGTGGTCCAGCGTGAAGGGTTCCCACTGGGCAGGAAGGAGGGTGTTGGCGATAAAGTCGGTGAAGGGATGACGACGTCTGGGCTGGTGGGGAGGGAGCAGATGAGGTGGGATGAGATGGTTGATCATAGCGGGCAAGGTGGAGGTAAGGTTGTGAGGGGGGATGTGGGTTGTTGGCAGGTATTGGGGGTTGTAGGGTGGTACGCGTGTAGTGTGTAGGGTGGTGGGTACGTTGTAGGGGATTTGGGTGGTGGGGAGGGTAGCAGCAGGGGTTGGGGCTGCAGTATGCCCTGGTTGAGTGGATGGGAAGTGAATGGGATGGGTAGAGGGAATGGGTGTTTGTTGGGTGGTGGTGAAGGTGTGAGGGGTGGGGTTGTATTCGCTTTCCTCTTCTGTGGGCTGGAAGGCCGGGGACCTTGCAGCCTCAGACGCCTCCTTGGCCTTTCCCTTCAGGGTGGGATCAGCTTCGATCTTTCGCCTAATGCGAGAGTTTTCTTGCCATAGCGCCTCCATCTCATCAGCGCTGCATTTCTTCAGATTTGCTAGTTCTTGTTGCATCTTCGCTTGGCCGTCCAGGATGGCGGCTAGGTCAGGGGTGATGCCAGCAGGTCCTGAGGGACCAGCATCCGCCTGCTTGTTCACTCCAACTCTGCTACGGGTGGAAACCATCTTCGAAGAAAAACAGATACTAAAGGTGTTCATCTCGTGCCCCACGGTAGGCGTCAATTGTTCCTGCAGAGAACAAACAAGATAAGTTAGGCACAAGCGTCACCTTACCCATGTAGTCTGCTATCTCCTCAGTTGGTCTCTTCCCGGTTGGTACATGTTGGCTTGGACCCAGGAGGGGTTACCTACAGAAGGGACTCCAAAGCTCAAGTAAGTCAAAGCTCTCAGAAGGTCAAATCAGTGATTAATGGAGTAATGAATGCGTACCTTTAATTACTGGGGTCCACGTGTATTTATAGAGCATTAATCATTTTTGGTTATGTCATGGGCCGGACCCTGGCTTGGGCTCTAGTTTGGGCTGTAAGTGGGCCTGGGCCCTAACTTAGGCCCTTAGGAGGACCTACTGAACACTAGGGGGCTTGGATTTTATTAAGTATATTTGGAGTAGCCGGCCTAGGCCGACTACTTTTGTTGGCGGTTTACATTGGTCATGTGTCATCTTGTGCAGGTTGTCCCTCTAGACGTTCAGGTTATCGGTTTAGGCTGGTAAGGCTCAGGCCAACTCAGCCTGGGTTGATTACTTGACTGCTTTGGCATATATGTATCGTTTTATTACTATTTGGTCGAGTTGGCTAGGTGTGGTACAAATTGCATGAACTGAACCATATGAAACCTGTGCTGAATTATACTGTTTTCGCGAAAATTCTGGGTTTTTGCCCATAAACCACCAGGCGGGCATGAAGGTGCCGCTAGGCGGCACATCAGTTTAATCCAAATTCTGGGTTCTGCCATTAGGCGCTTGGATGTGAGTTGTAATCCGCCAGGCGGAGCACGAGGTTTGACGTTGTTTTGTTGTCTTGGTTTCAGTTATTTGATTTAATTATGATATGATATTGTTGTATGGTCTGAATATGGTTAACAAAGAAGAAGGGAACATGAGGAATTCATGTTAAGAATGGATAATTTCCCTAACGAGTAAAATTAACGATCTTTGAAAGGTGATTGGAAGAGCTGAACTGTGAAAGTATTGCATGGATAATTTTTGGGTGGTAGTGTTCGAGACAAACAGGTCCAGGGGAACGGGAAGGGGGTTACACGAGTGTAGAAAATCTGGGTTTCTTACCCATATTCTGGTGTGCCGCCTGACGACATCTCATTGGCCGCCAGGCGATAGCGGCGTTGCGAGTTTGATCTGGTGGGTTTGGTTAATTGGCCTTGAGGAAAACTGACGGGAGGATAAGTGGTGAATGAAATTGTCATGAATAAGAAGATATTGATAAAGGAAGAAGGAGTGTAGTGGGATAGAGACAATATGATAGTCACAAGGATATAATTAGGATGATTGAAGTCAAGAAACTAATGGACTCTAGGAATGGATTATTAATCTGCATAACAGAACAGTGAGAAAGAAGTAGTATTGGTGCATTATGTGAAATTGTGGGTTGGGGTCAAATCAATTGATAAAGATTGGATGTTAAATGATGTATGAAATTGGTTAAGCATAGGAGTTGGAATTGTATAAAAGTATGTGACTATGGAGTTAACAAATTAAGTTGATATGCGTTGTGTAGCCTAAGGTGGTGAAGGAATTAGATTGCTCAGAATTGAGTAAGTACAATAGGGGGGATTAGGCAATTTTCTTAAGTTTTGTTGAACAACTATGAGTGAAGGGAGATTTTGGTGAATCAAATGGTAAGAATAAAGGAATCTATGATTGAGATATAGGAAACTAAATTGATGGTGAGATGATTAGATAACTAGCGGGTCTTGAAAACAAATGTGAAAGGTACCATAAAGTAATTAGAATGGTGGAACCAACTAAATTGGAGTGCCAAAACCAGCGGCAAAGTGTCTCTGGTATGGCACCTGGCGGGCTGCTGTTAACCGCCAGGCGATGGCGACAGTGTGAGAGGCCCTGTACTGCGTAGGCGCTTGGCGGCAATGTGTGTTTAGCCAGGCAGAGTCTGGAAAATAGTGAGTTTGGAAGGCGTCTGGCGCCTGGCGGTGGGGACGTTCCGCCAGGCGGTCTGGACCGGTTTCGCCTGGCGGCGCTGGGTGATGCGCTGGGCGAAAATTCAGCAGTCTATGACTTGTTTGCGTTGCTTTTAAGCGATGATGCTTGGATCGGGAGATGTTGTGCCATGAGCGGGTAGGTTCATGGATGGTGATTAACATGTGATGATATGAGCGGGAAGGTTCATATCTAGTTACTCTTACGTGGGGATACGAGCGAGGTAGGTTCGTATGTTCCGTGCTCACGTTTGAGAGATGCCACGTGCGGGGAGGTACGAGGCTGGTGGATCACATGTGTTGGACTACGGGTGGGTAGGTCTGTAGAGCAGGACTACGAGCGGGGAGGTTCGTAGGGCAGGACTACGAGCGGGGAGGTTCGTAGAGGCAGGACCACGAGCGGGCAGGTTCGTGTGAGCATCATATTCTCGAGTCCAAGGCTAACCATTTGTGTGATTTGAAGGCTGAAAAGCCTTGGGGTTAAGGTCTTTGCCAAGAACTAAGTAGGTTGAATTAGATGGGTGTATGATTTATCTGATGTTAATATATATATATATATATATATATATATATATATATATATATATATATATATATATATATATATTTTTTTTTTATTTTCTCAGTTCACCCTTTCTTTTTGTGTATGGCGATGATCGTGTGATTCGTTACACGGGAGCAGATCTGGATACAGGTGATGTTGAGGATGCTCAGGCAACGGAGTGAGGGCTAGCTTGGGGATTAGAGCTAGGAGTTTTTCACTTTATATTTATGATGTTTTCATTTATGATTATGGATTTTTGAAGTTGTAACGTCATTATTATTACTATCTTATAATTTTGGCGCGTGTTTAAATATTTAAAAATTTTCCCGCGTTTGGGAATTATAATATCTTGAATTTTTAAATTCTTTTCTTGAATTATTTATTTATTTAAGTAATATTCTTTAGGGACGTTACACTTTAAAAGGCAAATTTTGAGAGAGAAGAAGGGTTTTGAGAGGTTGTTTTCAGAGAGCTCTGTGAGGTGCACGAATCCAAGGTAAAATAGAGAGTTATGAGTGAATTAAAGGGGGGTAATTGAAGTGGTGATAAGGCAAGCATTGGTGATCAAAGGAACCTTCCAATTTCAAAAGTTAAGCAAGGAAATTCCAAGTTAGGGGAGCTTAACCTAATTTTCGTGTTATTGTGTTGTGCATATGATTTTGATGATTTTATGCCATGAAATTCGTGCTGTATATGATGTGAATTAGGGGTTTGGGTGTTTGGTATTGTTTTTATTGAAACTCTTAACTAATTGTATGAAGATGAGAGTTTTCTGCCCTGTACATGTTGTGTATGGTTCAACTTGGATTTTGGGAATCATATTGGGTCTAAATTATTTTCATAAGCTTGTGCACTACTTTAAATTGCTTGGTATTGGATTGGAATGTGGTTTGGACTGTGGTACTAGTGTTTATGTGTGTAAACAGTGCAGAAGTCTGCATTTCTCGCTCAAGTAAGCTAGGCTCGCCTAGGCGAGATTAGTAGAGACTCAAATATTGTTTCTGCTCGAGCGTCTCGCTCAGGCGAAGGTATCTGGTCTTGGGTGACAGGCCATCTCGCTTAGGCGAGTATGCCTCGCTTAAGCGAGAACCCGTGAAATTTGGGGGTTATGCTTGGGCATCTCGCTCAGGCGCGAAGCCCTATTTTGGGCGAAGAAGTACCTCGCTCAGGCGAGGGTCCCTCGCCTCAGTGAGAATTCAAGGAAGGTTTGATGCTTTGTTTAACTCGCCGCCTAGGCGAGAGTTTTGACTTCTGAGCGAGAGGTGGTCTCCCTAGGCGAGTGAGGCTCTGATGAAAGATTATCTTGTTTCCTTTTATATTTATGAATATGGTGAAGTTGTTTATGAAAGCTTTTTGAAAATTCCCACTGGACATTAAGATAGCAAGCTATCTAGATATGAATGTTCACTTCATGGAAGGAGAGTTCACGGAAAGAGTGGTTGAAACACAAGGTTTATAACATCAAATGATCAACCCTTTTACAAGACAAGGAGCCCCCTTTAAATAGAAGTCATTAGGGGTCCTTTAGCAAAAACACAAACATGAAAAGGATCAATTAGCAAACCCTAATTCCTAAGCTAGGAATGCCACACGACCCAAATGAGAAGCAATGGTTGGTGGATGCATTTCCATGAGGATTCTAGGCCAAAAGGGGAAGGAGACCAAGTAGCTTTCAAAGGAATCATCCAAAATGGCAAAAGGAGACAAGGTACATGTTTACTTTTGCTTTTACTTTATGCTTTTTTCTTTCCTCTCTCCTCCACATCATCCACATGCTCCAATCATCATGCACCACCTAGTATGCTCTACTTTCTTTAATTACTTACAAAAACAAGACAAACAAAGATTAACATGTTGATTTAAGTTAAGTTAATCTTGGTCAAAGGTCAACTTTGGTCACAGTCAACAAGTCAACCAAAATAAGTCAACTAAAAACCAACTTAGGGAATTCAAACTAAAGTAATGGAAAACAAAGATAAAGGTGATGGAATAGAAGACTCCCCTCTAGACATGCTTCTAGTGATCCTTCTTGAGGGTGCTTCTATGGAGGTATCATGATTGGTCACGCCTTCATCAGGCTCGCCCAAGCGAGAGAGTTCGAGGTTGTTTTGTGCGAGGTGTTCGCTCAGGCGAGGTAACCTAGCTTAAGCGAGGTAGGCTTGGGTGCTTAGACGAAGGCTTCAAGCTTAAGCGAAGGATGAAGGAGTTGTGTGTTTCAAGGCAATCGATTAGGCTGTATTGAATTGATTGGTGTTTGAATTGTGATGCGTGGTCTATAAGGCTTCTAAGATATCTCAAAGGTGGGCTTGTTGGTGTTCCTTGAGTTGTGGCTCAAAACGTATCCTTTGAGTTGTGGCTCAGGATAGGGGTTAAGCACGTGGCATTCTCTGAGTTGTGGCTCAGAATGACGTCCCTTGAGTTGTGGCTCGGGATAGCGGATGAACACGAGGAACTCTTGAGTTATGGCTCGGGCTGGTGAGTGTGCTGGTTGTGGCCAGTACGGATAGGTCCATATAGATTGCCCTCCTCAGTAATTAGCTGACGAGTTTGGTAGTCTTGGGACGTTACTGACTCTGTTCGTATTTGGGAACTCCACCTGGCATTACGGTGTGTGATCCGTAACGTGGTTTCCCGCACATGCCCTATCGATTGTGGTCGATAAGTGTGGCAGCAAGGCATCTTGAGGTACTCACTAGAAGACGTAGAACACGGTTAACATGGTTGTGGCCATGTGGGAGAAAAGGATGAGATTCCTTTGATGCAATTGGATATCAAACCATGGTGTGGCCATGTGTGGGGTCAATGGATGTAACTCCTTTGGTGTGAATTTGATATCAAGCATTGTTGTTGCCATGTGGGATAGAAGGATGTGATTTCTTTGTTGAGTTTTAATATATATATTTGAACTATCTATATGTTTATTTGCAGGTGGATTTGGTGAGGCCTAGAGCCGGAGCGGGGATAGACTGGAATTCATTTTTTAATCAGTTTTATTATGTTTTGGATCAGTTATAATAATATACATTATTAAACTGGGATATTGTATTTAAGCTTTATAAATTTTGAACTCAGTTTATTGTTATGATTGAATAAGGATTGAAATTTCTCACGTTTTTGGGAAATATTTTTTTTTTATATTAATGAAATTGTAATGTCTTATTTTATTTTATTTATTAAATCCGTAATATCGGTTAGGGATGTTATATTTGGTATGAGAGCAAAGGTTTTCAAAATGATTTTTGGGGTCTATGGGGAGTGAGCTTATCGTGTTACGCTTACGTGACTGTTTTATATGTTTTGTGTTAAGTTTGGCTTGTATAGTTATGACTTAAGCGGTGTGATGCCGAGTACTGGTGGCGGATGCCGAGTACTGGTAGCCGGGGATGCAGCAACTGATGTAGACTCGGGCAGAGGAGGTTACCTGGGATTCCTTCAGGACGATATTCCTAGAGAAATATTTTCCGGATAGCGCTCGACATGAGAGGGAAGCTGAATTCCTCACATTCTAGTAGGGGAACCTAACAGTGCAAGCATACACAGACAGGTTTGAGTACTTGGCGAGATTCTACTCGCCCACAGTCACAGAGGAATGGAGATGTCAAAAGTGTGAGAGCTGGCTGAAACATGAGCTTCGCAAATTCCTCGTACCTTTGAGGATCAGAGAGTTCCTAGTCTTGACGGAGCAGGCCAAGGTAGTTGAGCAGCTGGAGATGGGGCCCAGCAGAGCGGCACAACCTCAGAAGAATGCCACAGACTCACGACAGTAGAAGAAGCCGTATGACAGACCATAGTCTTCGGCTAGAAAACTATATTGTTATAACTGTGGTGGGGAGCATTTTAGGAGGGATTGTCCAAAACCCTCTAGCAGCTCGGGAGGTAGTGGTTACATTGGCAAGTGCTATGTGTGTGATCAGACGGGGCATTTTGTACATCACTACCCTAACAAGAAAGCAGTCGGAGGTGCGCCGGCGAAGAAACTTGTAGGAGAGCGGCCTAGAGCAACAGACTACTTGTTTGTTGTTTGATCACGAGGTTATTTGTTGTATGACTCAGAAGCTACCCATTCATTCGTATCCAATGAATGTGTGAGGAGGCTCGGACTAGTGGTGCGAGAGCTGGGGTGCGAGTTAGTAGTTGCGACACCAGCGTCTAGTGAGGTATCCACCACTTCTGTTTGTGTGGGATGCCCGTGGCAGGCCACAAGTTCAAGGTGAATCTAATCTGCTTGTTAATGGAGGGTTTGGATGTGATTCTGGGTATGGACTGGTTGTCCAGTAACCACGTCGTGATTGATTGCGAAAAACGCAGGGTGGTATTTCCAGATACAGATGGGTTGGAAATGATATCATCTAACCAGGCGGTGAAGGAGATTGAAGCTGGAGCTAATTGTTTTATGATAGTGGCTCAGACAGAAAAGAAGAGCACCGAGGAACAAATTCCCATGATTCCAGTCGTCGATGAACATGCAGATGTGTTTCCAGACGAGATACCTGAGTTGCCGCCAAGTAGGGATGTTGATTTCATTATTGATCTCATTCCCAGGGCCGGCCTAGTCTCGATGGCACCGTACAGGATGGTGCCGACAGAATTAGCTAAGTTGAAGAAGCAGATCGAGGACCTACTTGAGAAGAGATTCATTCGACCGAGTGCATCACCTTGGGGAGCGCCAATGCTCTTGGTGAAGAAGAAAGATGGCAACTCTAGATTGTGTGTTGATTATCGATTGTCGAACAAGCTGATAATCAAGAACAGGTATTCGTTGCCAATAATTGATGACTTGCTGGATCAGTTGAGAGGAGCAACAGTGTTCTCCAAGATTGACTTGAGGTCTGGATATCATCAAATCTTGGTCAAGCTTGAGGATGTACAGAAGATAGCTTTCAGGTCATGATATGGACACTACGAGTATGTGGTGATGCCATTTAGGGTTACAAATGCTCCTGTAATTTTCATGGATTATATGAATAAAATCTTCCAACAATATCTGGATTAGTTTGTCGTCGTATTCATTGATGACATACTGATATAATCTGAGAGTCCGGAAGAACATGCAAAACACTTGAGAGTGGTATTGGAGGTTCTCAAAGAGCATAAGCTGTATGGGAAGCTGTCAAATTGTGAGTTTTGGCTGGATGAGGTACAGTTCTTGGGCCATGTAATCTCAGCCCAAAGAATAGCAGTGGATCAGGCTAAGATTGAAACTGTGGTGAAGTGGGAGAGACCGCAAACAGTTACAGAGGTGTGAAGCTTCTTTGGTCTGGCGGGTTATTATAGAAGGTTTGTGGCGGGCTTTTCCAAGATAGTGAGTCCATTGACACGACTCACCAGGAAGGACCAACCTTTCTCTTAGTGTGAAGCCTCCTTTGAATATTTGAAGAGGAGGTGATATGATCCCACCAAACATACATGATCCTTCAAGCCCAACATCTAGTGGAAGCCCATTGAGAGGCCCAACAACAAGGTCTATGATGAGAAAGATTCAAATGGGTATTCCTCTAAATGGCCAACAAGACCGAAACTTCCACACATTATTCACATGGGCTAAGGAAATCACCAAGATATGAAGGATTACATGTAATTACAGTAGAATATAATTTATTTTGGGCCAATGTTTAGGCCTTGCTTTCCAATAATACATAAGACATGAAAGGAACATAGGATGAGGTGCAAATTGGGCTCGACCCATTCCTCTTCATGCATGGCCGAGACTATTAAGGCAAGGCAAGGAGACTCCTTTGCTTCATGGCTTGACTAAGATTGGTCATCACATCCAAAGGCCAAGAACCCTTCTCGTTCTTCAAGCCAAGATCCAAGGGGCGGGACATTGCCTCCTTCTCCAAGCTTTCATCAACATCCAAGATCAAGGCCCACTCCATCCAATCGCTCTCATTTCTCATGTGTAAATGGCTTCATATAAAAGCCAAAAATCCACTCATTTGTATCACTCTTGAATTTTTGTGCAATAGACACTTTGAGTTGATAACACTCCTAACTATTGCCACTTGAGAGTCATCTTTTAGAGATCTTACTCTCTTTACCCCTATCCCCCTTCCTAAGCTAGAGCTACCTCTAAATCACTCACCCTTTCACCTATCCATTGTAAGCAAGAGCCTATAAACTTGCCTTCCACTCTTCCATGCTTCCTCCATCATTTATGCTGCACTTGGAGCTTCATGTCTCCACCAAGCTCCATCATAGTGGTATCTAGAGCCATCCAAACCGTGGAGTACTACCTTGTCTCGGTTTGGTAAGGGTTCTATCCATAGCTTGTTTAGTTTTTCATTGTTTTCGTGTTGTTTCTTCTCTTCTCTTCTACTTCTTTCATTTTTCTTCATCTTTCACGGTTCATTTGTTGTGTTTATGTGTTTCTATTATGTTTCTCCATTGATTCCATGCAACTATTAGACTACAAGAGTGTTCTACAATCTATTTTTAGATTTTAATGCTTGCTATGGTTCACATCATTTACTAGCTTTCCTTTAAAGTTCAGCACCATTTACTTCATTCTATTGAGTTTCTTGCATTTTAATCGGTGAATCTTGCTTGTTTTTCATTTTTCTACCGTTTAAGTTTTGTCTATGGTCTTCTTCTTCACTTTTGCTTCATTTCCACCGTTTATTTCCTTCATTTTTCTGTTTTACTAGCTTGAAACAGTGCCACCATTTCACAACTACTCAAATGATACTTACACTATGTGTGTGGATGGTTGGACAAATTTCTTGCCAAGATTAAACCATTTTCACCGTTGGTTGTGGTACCTTAGGGTCTTGAGATGTTCATCTTTTATTCATGTATGATTTTAGTTCATAATCATGCTCCAATCCACTGGATTTTCGTTTGAACATCTCCACAAATTTTTAGAGAGCAATCTGTTCCAGTTTCTCCATTTTCCACAGCACACACCTTCTGTTTGTTAATTCTCTTGAGTGATACAATACCTGTTAATTTTAGTTTTTTGTTGTGCCTAAAAGATAAGACATCAATGAATTTTTTGCAACAAGAATCACTCAAAACCATTGAGATATGCATTCACAATAATTCATCGAAGTCTGACCAACAATCAACATTTTCAGGTTTGTTGTGCCTTTTTTTCACTCTGTTTTCTAGACGCACACTATTTTTGTTTGATTTAACTAGAACGATACACTGCACCAATTCACTTGCTTTTTTGCTGACTTAAAGAACATCTGGACGAAAATTTTAAAAAAATTGGACAAAAAATGTGCAATACAAAAAAATATGATAAATCCTCAAAGTTGAGGCAACTGTTAGCGCTTTTACTGGTGCAATATTTTTCCAGCTTTCTTTGTTTGTGCGTTTTGGTGTGTTTTCAGCTCTAATTTCAGTGCCTTTTATCCATCAATGTCTTGGCCTAAGAGTGTCTCCTTTATTGCTATCAAATGCCTTCAATTTGGAGTGGTGTACACCCTCCCACCCTCCCATTGGCATCAATGCATAACGAACTATAGGCCTTCTTACAAGCACTGTAGTTTCTGTTTTGTTTTTGTAGATCCATTCTAGTCCCCTTCTAGGATTCTCTTTGTTATGCTTCCGTCCTTGCGTGCCTTTAATTTTTTGCTTGTCCATTCTTGGCATTTCAATTTTGTCTTGTCACTATAATTCCATTTGGTTTAGCATTTCCTAATTCGCTTTTCTTGTGTTTTTTCTTTCATTTGGCATGTAATGTTGGTTCCAATGCTTATGGATATGAATTAAGTTTTTGATTTTGATTTGGTTGCTAGCAGAGGTAGCATCTTAGGGGGTGGTTGAGGAGTAAATTTCTAAAGGTTGTGCTCATCTTTCTTTTTACCCTTCCCTTCACCAAATTTGGAGAGTTTGAGCCTTAATTTTCTTGGCATGAGTGTTGAGTACTAACATTTTCCTTGGCATAGTTTTTGTGTATTGTTTTGTTGTATTTTTTTGCAGCTATATTTTGGTCATTTGGTGCCAATTCAAAGCCATTTCAAGAGGTCTTTGCTGCCTCACAAAGTCCCCAATTGGTGCTTAACTTTGGCCATCAACTAAGGCCTCCAAATTCACAAAAAATTGGTGCTCTTGGGTGCTCTCTTGGAAGCAACAATTGGAGTGCTTTGGCTGCACATTATTGCTAGCAAATTGTTACAACTTTGTAGTTTATTCTTTGCTTTGTAATTTGGACTACTTAGGTGTCTTGGGGAACCACAAAGTGTTCAATCCCATCTCCTAAGTAGAACCTTCATCCTCCATTAGTGAATCGTTTTTAGTTGTAAGTGTGTTGACAGTTCTAAGTGCTTTCTCACCTTATATTAGGCCACATAGTTATATTCAAGTTTTCCCGTTGTTTAGTGGCTTAAGATTTTGAGACCAAAGTCTCTAATCTTTTGCCAATTAGGAGTCCGTCTTTAGTGTTTTATAGCTTCCTTTTTCTTGTGCTTTGTGTGACCTAGTGTTTAGTGATTTTTCATAATTTAGCACTAAGCCTTTATGTGAATTGTTTTCCAACCTTTCACAAGTGCTCATTGGCTAGGATTGGCCTTGATACTTAAGTAGTCTTCTTAGACTCACCTCGCCTACCTGGAGGTTCACTTGTGTGTTTCAAAAACTTTCCTTCACACTTTGTCTTAAGTCTTGAAATTGTGAATAACCATAAGCACTAGAAGAACAACCCGTGCAAGGGCGCAAGCCCACCATGATTCTCCACCACACACACACCATAATACAAGTGCGGATGAAGAAGACCATCCTTCTTCTCCCAACCTTCAAAATCTCCACAGAGATGTCAGTTATATCAAGGCTCAAATGGCTGCCATGCAAGTCAATTTACACTTCCTAACTGAGCAATTGAGGAATCAACCACACATTCACCGTGATCCCCCTAGGTCTTCTCGCCCGCCATCAAGACAAAATGGTCATGACCTTAGTGGCGAGGAGGAGGAATACTAACGCACCTTTCAAAGGCAAGCTCATCATGATAGGAGACAAAGGCGTGTACCTCCTCACCCAAGAGAAGTCAAGATAGTGTTGCGTCCTTTCTATGGGAAAGACAATGTGGAGGCCTATCTAGATTGGGTGGCATAGCTTGAACAATTGTTTGACAGCCACATGGTTGAGGAATAGAGACATGTCTCTCTTGCTGTCCTCAGCTTCCAAGGCCATGCTTTAAATTGGTGGATAGCCCTTGTCCTCCAAAAGCAAAAGAAAGGCCTTCCCGAGATTGAATATTGGTTTGATCTCAAAGAGGCCCTCCATGCTCGCCATGTTCGTTCTTATTACAAAAGAGAGCTTATGGATAAACTCCAAAGGCTCCAACAAAGAAATATGATTGTGGGGGAATATAGGCAAAGAATGGAGCTCTACATCTTAAGGGCTGGGATTGATGAAGTGGAAGACCTAACCATTGCTAGGTTCTTGAGTGGCCTCAATTACAACATCAGGGATAGGGTTGAGTTGTTGCCTTACCAGGATTTAAATGAACTTGTGCAAATGTGTATCAAGGTAGAGCAACAACTCTTGCGGAGACCTTTTCGCAAGGACTCTTCTCCCTCTTCTTCCAAATCTGATTTTCAAAAGAAAGATTCTTTTCATGAAAAATAGACCACTCCAAGACACCAAGCAAAAGGTCCTGATAAAGGTGCTTCCTCCAAGAGAGGTAGTGAGATCAAATGTTTCAAATGCTTAGGTAGAGGTCACGTGGCTTCTCAATGCCCTACCTAGCGCACCATCGTGCTAAAGGGCCAATACCTCTACTCTAGTCAGGATAAGTCTCTTGAGGAATCTCATTCCTCTAGTGACTCCCATAGTGACACATCTTCCAAAGACAAAACTTATGCATATACCAAAGAAGGTTCTTTTTTTATGATTCAAAGGCTTCTCAATAGCCATCAAAACCTTCCTCTCAATGATCAAAGGGAAAATATTTTCCACACTCGTTGTGAAGTTTCCAAAAAGCTTTGTTCCTTGATCATTGATAGTGGGTCTTGTTGTAATTGCTGTAGTACAATTATGGTTGAGAAGTTGAACTTGACCTTAATGCCCCATCCTAAACCTTACAAACTTTATTGGCTTAATGAAGATGGGGATCTCGAGGTCAAGCATCAAGTGATAGTAAAGTTCTCAATTGGCAAATACAAGGACAAGGTTGTCTGTGATGTGATTCCAATGGAAGCTTGCCACATTCTCTTAGGTATGCCGTGGCAATTTGACCGCAAAAGCACCCACCATGGCCATACCAATGAGATCACTCTCCAACATCATTCAAAAACTTATGTTCTGCATCCCCTCACTCCTAATCAAGTCGCCCATGACTAAGCTCAAATACGAGCTAGGAGAGAGGAAGAAAGGTCCATTAAGTTATCCAAGGACTCAACGCAAAAGGTAGAGGAAGCCTCTTCTTCTAAGGATGTACATCATGAAGTGCTTCTCACTCAAAAAGCTCTTCTTCAAACCCTTCATGATGAACATCCTTCCTACCTTTTACTTTGCCAAGCCGTCCTCACATGTTTGCAACATCCATCACTTAAGGATCTACCTCCTTCTGTCCGTGCTCTTCTTCAAGAATTTGAACATATTTTTCTAGAGGATGGTCCTCAAGGCCTCTCACCTTTTAGAGGAATTGAACACAAAATTGATTTTGTCCTAGGTGCAAGGCTACCCAATAGACCAGCTTATAGGACAAACCCAATTGAGACTAAGGAGATAGAAACTCAAGTCACTGAGTTATTAGACAAAGGATGGGTTCAAAAGATTTGAAGTCCTTGTGCTGTTCCTATGTTGTTGGTGCCCAAGAAAGATGGGAAATGGCGCATGTGCTGCGATTGTAGGGCCATCAACAACATCACAATAAAATATAGACATCCAATTCCTAGACTTGATGATATGCTTGATGAATTGCATGGAGCAAAATTCTTTTCAAAAATAGACCAAAAGAGTGGTTATCACCAAATTCGTATTACCAAAGGTAATGAGTGGAAAACCACTTTCAAAACAAAATTTGGTCTACATGAGGGGTTAGTCATGCCTTTTGGCCTAACTAATGCTCCTAGCACTTTCGTGCACTTAATGAATCATGTTCTAAGGGATTGTTTGGTGAAATTTGTAGTTGTTTATTTTGATGACATTTTAATTTATAGCCCAAGTTTCTCTCTTCATCTAGGACACCTTAGGGTAGTCCTTTCTCTTCTTAGTGACCATAAACTCTATGCCAACATTGACAAGTGCACTTTCTGTGTAGAGAGTGTTATCTTTCTAGGGTTTGTGGTCACTAAAAGTGGGGTACATGTTGACCCTACGAAAATCAAAGCCATCCAAGAATGACCTATTCCAAAGAATGTAGGGGACATCCACAACTTCCATGGGCTAGCTAGCTTCTATAGGCAGTTTGTTGCCCATTGCATCACCCTTAAATGAACTTGTCAAGAAAGACACACATTTTGTGTGGGGTGATAGGCAACAACAAGCCTTTGATGAGATCAAGGCTACACTCACGCAATTGCCAGTTCTAGCTCTGCCAAATTTTGAGAAAAACTTTGAGCTAGAATGTGATGCTTCAGGGGTTGGCGTAGGTGCGGTGTTATTGCAAGAAGGCCATCCAATTGCCTACTTCAGTGAAAAACTCAATGACCCTTCTCTCAATTATCCCACCTATGACAAAGAGTTGTATGCCCTTGTGCGTGCTCTTCATACTTGGGAACACTATCTTGTGTCTAAAGAGTTTGTTATTCAAACTGATCATGAAACTCTCAAGTATTTGAAAAGCCAACACAAGCTCAACAAGAGGCATGCTAAGTGGGTTGAATTTCCAGAGCAATTCCCTTATATCATCAAATACAAGAAAGGGAAATCCAATGTTGTGGCTGATGCACTTTCTAGAAGATATACTCATTTAGCCAAACTTGGATCTCAAATTCTTGGATTTGACAATATATGTGAATTGTATGGTCAAGATCCCTTCTTTGCTCCTATTTATTCTAATTGCTTAAATAAGTCCCTAGGCGGCTTCTATATCTCAAATGGATATCTTTTCAAAGAAGCCCGCCTATGCATTCCATGTGGTTCTCATCGTAAACTCCTAATCATTGAGATGCATGGGTGGGGGGGAGGGGGCTTATGGGACATTTTGGGGTCGCTAAAACGTTGGCAATGCTTAAAGAAATATTCTTTTGGCCCCACATGAAACGTGATATTCAAAAACATTGCGCTAGTTGTTTGACTTGTTTGCATGCTAAGTCTAGCGCAATGCCTGCTGGGATGTATACTCCTTTGCCTATGGCTGTAACATCCCTAGGGAATATTACCTAATTAAATAAATAAATAACAAAAATGAAAATTTAATCGTCGCAATATCATTATTCCCAAACGTATGAAAATAAAATTTAATATCCAACGTGACAGAATTCAAATGAAATTAAATCATAGTTTATTACAATTTCAAAAATCCAAAATAAAAAGTGAAAACATGATAAGATTCCTAGTTATAATCCCAGCTATCCCTCACTTCGCCGCCTGAGCATCCTTAACATCACCTGTATCATCATCTGCTCCGGTGTAACAAATCACACGATCATCGCCAAACAGAAACAGAAAGGGTGAGTTGATAAAAATAAAAATAACATATATAATAACACAAGATAAGTCATACACCCATCTTATTCAATCTACTTAGTTCTTGGCCAAGACCTTAACCCGAAGGCTTTTCAGCCTTTAAATCACACAAATGGTTAGCCTTGGACTCGGGAATATGATGCTCACACAAACCTACCCGCTCGTGGTCCTGCCTCTACGAACCTCCCCGCTCGTAGTCATGCTCTACGAACCTCCCCGTTCGTAGTCATGCTCTACGGACCTACCCCCCGTAGTCTAACACATGTGATCCACCAACCACGTACCTCCCCGCATGCAGCATCTCTCAAGCGTGAGCACGGAACATATGAACCTACCTCGCTCATATCTCCACGCGAGAGTAACTGGATATGAACCTCCCCGCTCATATCATCACATGTTAACCACCATCCATGAACCTACTTGTAACGTCTTAGCCAGAAATTTCTTATTTAAATTAAATAAACAAAAGAATTTATGAAAAACCTCATTTATTAACAACTTCTTTTTTCCCAAAACGCGGAAAAATTTAAAAACAAAGTTAATGCGCCAACAATAATTAAAATGCGGCATCCAATAATTACAAACATAATTCAGTTCTCCAAAACCATTACAAAATAATTCATAAATAAAGCTGGTAAAAAGTCCCCTGACGATTCCCCCCTCCGTCTCTACGCATCCTCACGCTCACCTGCATCAACCTCTGCTCCCATGTAACAAGTTACATGATCATCGCCACACACACACAAATAGGGTGAGCTCATTTCAATAAACCAAACAAAATATCGTAATAAATACATCATCACAATATTATAACTCAGGTTAGTATTTTTTTCCTTTTTCCTTAGATCCTCACTTCCAACCCTTGCAATGGACGTCTATCATTCCTATACCCTTTAGGTGAGATCGATGATCAATCTTTGCTGCACGAGTGTCTACTCGCCCCTCTGACTATAAGACACCACCTCATAGTCCACACGTGGGAATAACTTTGCCACGACATCTCACCGTGACACCAAGTGGAGTTCCCCAAAACGAACCTAAGTTCGTAGTTGTTCCCAGACTACCAAAAACTCTGTTAGATGCACTGAAGAGGGCAATCATCCGAAACCTCGTTGTACGAGCCACAACTCGCACACTCAACTGGACTTCCTAAACCACCAGGCTATAACCTAGAGTGGACACGTGTTACCCTAATACAAGATACTCTTGTAACTGGGCCCCCAGCCAAAGCATCGCATCATGAACTTCACCTAAAGTTGTGTAGAAATCCTCTTCGCGCACCAACTCTGCACCCAAAACCGCCTGGCGCGCCTCTCGCGTTGCTAGGCGGAACTTGGTTCCAGACCGCCTTACAGTTCTCCTGCCACACCAACATCGCTTGGCGGAACCAACCCTGCCGCCAGGCGTCACGCGTAGACAGTGGCCACTGCCACTATTTTGAAATTCTATCGCCTGGCGTTTCCCCCCTGTGTCGACAAGCGTTATGCCAAGAGCTACAACCACACAGTGCATCAGAATCTAGAAGAAAAATCTAGATTTCGTTGATCTTACGAAGAACTCTAAGATCCCAAAGTTTCGATCCAATCATTTAATTGACCCAAGAATTCATCCACATCATGTTTTTCTTATTAATATATTAATACTTAATATATATATATATATATATATATATATTAATTAAAGTGAATCATGATTTCCAATTAGAAATCACGTAATCCATCACGTAAGAAAACAAATAGATACCATTTTTTTTGTTTTATACATTATAAAAAGGTATAGTACACGTATATCTATAACACCATAATAAACTTTAATGAAATTTTAACAACCAGCGGGACCCACGTCTAAATAAAAGAAGGAACTTGGAATGACCACTTAAAGAACCCATGCGTATCATGCACTCCCCTGGCAGAACTCGGAGACACCAATTTCGTGTACAAAAGTGGTTTTCTTAGTTGCTTTAATTGGAACAAAAGGCTTGCAGTAGTCACATGTAAGATTGGAGAGAAAAACCAATGACTTAGGTGAAAATGTCCCATCAAAATATCCATTGCCTTAACATACTAAAGAAATGAAACTACTAATTTAATCCAACCTGGTCGCATCACCAACGAAACTAAAAAAATAAAACTTAATAGCTCATGGATCCTATGTTCAACATCTCGTCAATTTAAGTGAAAGGAACCCATATTGCACCGCGGACATCATGAAACCAATAAACATCTATCTCACAAATGCCTACAAACATCCCAACCATTAATCGAAGCTATAACAATTTTTTGGATGCTGCACCACCACCCAATCATGGCATGAACCCTCTAATGGTGACAAAACGCGACGTGAAAAGAAAAGAAGAAAGGAATAAAAAAACACAACCAACCCATGCAGACCCTTCCACAACCATCACGTAACAGAGATAGTCGCAGGCCACCGCTGCTGCCTTCAGGATTCCAAATTGCTTTACACATTGATGTTTATGAATATTTATTTAATATTTACGATGCATCGCAACCATTAACGAGAGAGAAAAACCAACAGGATTAAGGGTCCTTCATAGAGCACCCCAACACTGATTGTAATACAGTTTTGTAGCACATATATCCACAAAAAGAATGCAATCTTCCCAACACACCACTCCACACACAAGGAAAGCAACTTAAGACACTTAAACATAAAAAAATGTATGCATAACCAAAAAAAGAAAATGCGCCAACGACACAGCACCACATTCACCATCATTCTATACAATTATGCATACTTTCCAAAGCTTCATTCATCAAATAATATAAGATCAAGGAAGAAAACAAGGTCGAACTCCCCTAACCTTGAAATCCCGCCAAAAGTGTTCAAATATCCTTCTTCTTTGCTCCCATGTTGAACCCCACTGTGGAGACCCTCTTCCAACAATCTCACACTCTCCTCCCTCTATTCTTTAGTCTGCTAAACTCCTTAGATGGCAGCCCCACGAAATTCCCCAAATCCCTTCTTTTTCCAGCCCTAAAACTAATTAAACTACATTAAAACGAAAATAAATTCCCTTAATGCCTAATTAAATTTCATTAACCCTCTTGTCTGCGTCCAGGTTCATAGTACTTACATTCAACTCTTCACCTTCTCATATTATTTCCTAAGGCATAAAAAAAAAGATGTTATGAATTCACTCTAACCAAGGTTTGAACTCACAACCTCCCAATTACCAGGCACATGCACAACCATCAATCCAATTCATGTTTCTTGATATGATTGATAAATTTAGAAATGTATACTCTCTTATCATGCTCAAACATATCCTAAGAAAATAATAAAATTAATTAACACACAAATTACATATAGCAAACTTGAACCCAAGTCCTCTCAAACAATGAGGTACTCTCAACCAATTAAGCTAGTACTTTTCCACATCACAAAAGTTAGCATTAATTGCCATAAAGGCTTCCACTACCTGCATTTATTAAATAATTATTTATTTAATTATTTAAATTTCTCGGGTCTTACACTACCCGCTCACGGCACAACATCTCGTGATCCAAGTATAGCATCATTGCTTAAACACAACATACACACAAGTCATAGTCTGCAGGATTACCGCCTGGCGCAGCCCCAAGCGCTGCTAGGCGAAACCATTCTAGACCGCCTGGCGGAACCTCCTCACCGTTAGGCGCCAGACCCCTCCCAGACCCACTGTTTTACAATCACCGCCTGGCGGAGCACACCATGCCGCCAGGCGCCACGCGGTGCAGGGACCTTTGACGCTAGTCCTATCACTTGCCGCACCTACTCGTGCCGCCAGACGCTATATCAGTAGTGAAATTCTACTGGTTTTAGCACCTAACACAGATTGACTTACGTACCAAAGCCATCCTAGCAGTCCAGAAATACACTCATCAAAACAGTATTACTCTCTTGGAAATTTACAGCTCTATTTTGGTTCAAGTGTCTATTATTCACAATTGTTAAGTCCCTTAATCAAGGCCCATGCTTTTACCAAGTATTTCCACATTTCATAATATTCCAATCAAGCCTATGAACTAGACCCCAACCCAATACCTTGCAATAAAACAATTTATTACTTCTGCAACATAATAATACTAACAATCTCCCATCATTTACTTTCCACTTATGTTGCACCATTCCTCTAAATTCCTTATCCTGCCACATTAAAATCTCCCAAGTTGCCAATCTATAATTTAATGAAATCTTACCTTCCCAGCTCATACAACCCCAATTACCATTATCCTTCATTCTGTTTTAGATTCTAGACCCATATTACCTACCACATACACCTAATATGACCACAACTTCTTACACTTTACATTTCCACATTTTGATTTATTCCAACTTAAGCATACAATTCTCGTTCTTCCAAATTTCAGATCACTGTCCAATACTTGCATCACCAAATCACGTGCCAACAACTGATAGGCTGGAAAAACTAGCTATCGCGTGGCGGCAGATCCTACACCGCCAGGCAGCGTACCAGAACTGGAGAAAATTCCCAGTTTCTTCACAATGTGATAACTCTCGCTTTTTGGCTCCTCGTTTTTACCGCACACAAGTCCAAACTCATTCACAATCCCAGAATTAAGAAGGTTTAAGTAATGCCAGGACTTATAAACTATTATACACTAAATTCAATTCCTCAATTTCCCTATTCCAACCCTTCTTGTGAATTCATAACCATTAACTTACCCTTGCCATACAGTTCATTACACATCATATTTCCATTCAATAATAACATTCATCATCACGTAGAAAGATTCAACCAAAAGTATCCAAGAATCGCAAGGTCTCTAACATCAAACAACATGAATAATCGCGAACATCGTCACGCCGCCTAGCGGATATTCATCGCCGCCAGCAAGTTCCTCCCAAAAATCCAGAAACATGTGCAACAGAGATGTGTCGCCTGGTGGCATACCAGTGTTCGCTAGGCGGTTTCTGGGCAGAAACCCAGAAACTTACAAAAACAACGTAAAAAGAGGGGAATGATCATGCATATAAACATGGCAAGATACAGTTCATCACATACGAATAAAACAAGAATGAACAAGTCCCCTTACTTGGAATCCTTGCTCCAAAAATCGAATTCTTGGTGTGTGCCTCTAACCCAAAAGCTCTCCTAGCCTTTTCTTCTACTCTAAACCACGTTTTTCAGCCTCACCACTCCTTGCAATCAGTATAACTCTTTTGGAAATTCTTTGCCTAGCCCTTACACGAAATTGCAGCACCCTTTTCTTCTCCAATCAGCCTTCTCTCTCTTACTTACTACCCTAATTAAGTGTGCGTAATGCTAAAACGAAAATTACCTTTAAGTGTCATGTTAATAACTAATCATGAACCATTATTTAGGTAGTTTCTAGCCCATTAGGCTACCTCCTTATGCAGCTAGTGTTTCTACATCTCTTCAATACCATGCAAAAGAAATTTGCCAAAAAGAAATTTGGTTTTTGTTCTTAGCAAGGTTTGAACCCACAACCCATCAATTACCAAGTCAAATATACAACGAATTCAACCAATTCATATTTGTGATAATTCCTACAATTTTAGGGACAACATTTCCATGGATTTTGCAAAGTTGGTACGTTGGAGCCTCTTGATATTCCTCAATGGAAATGGGACAACATTTCCATGGATTTTGTTACACACTTGCCAAGGTATGTGAGAGGGCATGATTCCATCTGGGTAATAGTAGACATACTAACGAAGTGCGGCCACTTCCAGCCAATTAATCAGAAGATGTCTCTAGACAAACTGGCAGAGTTATATGTCAGGGAGATAGGTAAAAGTCTCTTACCCTTGAAAAGATATTGATTGAGAAGGTAAAAGTCTTTATAAGCCCCTTGGTGGCATTCACTAAGAATGGGGGAGAAATCAACATCCTTTGGATACAACTCCTTAATATGATTAAAACTAAGAAATTTAGTTTCAAGAATGGAAAGGAGGGAATGCCTTCTTGAAAGCGCATCCGCCATAATATTAGCCTTCCATTGCTTATGTTTGATCACATATGGGAATTGCTCTAAGAACTCTACCTAGCATGTCTCTTGTTCAACTTGCCTTAGCTTTTCAAAAATTTGAGTGACTCATGGTCACTATGTATCACAAACTCCTTTGAAAGAAGATAGTGTTGCCAACTTTGCAAAGTCCTCACAAGAGCATAAAGCTCTTTGTCATAGGTGGAGTAGTTGATGTGACTCCCTTTGAGTTTCTCACTAAAATAGGCTATAGGGTGTCCCTCTTGGAGAAACACGACCCCAATACCCACATTAGATGAATCACACTCAATCTCAAAAGTTTTGGAGAAGTTAGGAAGGGCTAAGAGTGGTGCATTGATCAATTTTTGTATTAAATTTTCAAAAGCCTTTTCTTGATCTTTGCCCCACTTATAGACCACACCTTTCTTGACCAATTCATTTAAAGGGGCGGCTATGGTGCTAAAATTTGGCACAAATCTCCTATAAAAACTAGCCAACCCATGGAAAGACCTAAGCTGGCTCACATTCTTTGGGGGAGGCCAATCCTTGATGGCCACTACCCTTTCTTGGTCCATATGGACCCCATGTTGATTTATCTTGAAGCCTAGGAAGATCACATGATCCATCCCAAACACACATTTTTCCATGTTGGTATACAAGGATGCCTTCCTTAAGGTCTCTAACACACTCCTCAAATGATGCAAGTGGTCATCTTGAGACAAACTATAAATGAGAATGTCATCAAAGTACACCATGATGCATGAGTCTCATGAATGTACTAGGTGCATTGGTCAAGCCAAAAGGCATGACTAACCACTCATATAATCCAAACTTAGTCTTGAAAGAGGTTTTCCATTCATCACCTTCTTTAATTCTAATTTGATTGTACCCATTCTTCAAGTCTATTTTGGAAAATATGGTTGCACAAGGTAACTCATCAATTAAGTCATCTAACCTTGGAATGGGATGCCTATACTTGATGGTTATGTTGTTGATAGCCCTACAATCTATGCACATTCTCCATGTTCCATCCTTTTTGGGAACAAGAATCACGAGCATTGCACAAGGACTCATGCTATGTTGCACCCACCCTTTTTCTAACAATTCATTCACTTGTTTTTGGATTTCCTTAGCCTCCTCCGGACTAGTCCTATAGGCTGGCCTATTAGGAAAAAATGAGCCTTGGATAAAATCAATTTAGTGTTCTATACCTTTTAGGGGTGGGAAGCCCTTTGAAGGTTCTTGAAAAACATCTTAGAACTCATCTAAGACTAATGACAAGTCTTGAGGACATCTAGGGTCAGGGCTTTGGAAAAAGGGGGAAGATTCACTAGAATAGGCTAAGAAAATGGGTTTTTGGGCAAGCATTACCTTTTTCACCCCTTTGAGGGAGATCATGCTCTTCTTGGCCTCTTTCCCATGCCCTTGCACCTTCTTCTACGCCTTCTCTTCCTTTCTTTTCTTTAACATTTGAATTTGGTCCTCATTGACTTCTCTTGGTGAGAGAGGTAATAATGTAATCTTTTTTCCTTGGAAGTTAAAGGAAAACTTGTTGGAATGGCCATCATGAAAAGCTTTTTTATCAAATTGCCAAGGCCTTCCTAGTAAAATATGAGTTGCTTCCATGGGCACTAAGTCACATAATACCTCATCCTTTGTAATTTTTAATGGAGAAGTTGATAAGAACTTGTTTGTCAACTTTGATCTCACCTTCCTCACTAAGCCAAGATAGCTTATAGGGCTTGACATGAGGGATGGTTTTCAAGTCAAGCTTGTCCACAACCCTTGTGCTAGCCACATTGACACAACTTCCACTATCAATTATGAGGGAGCAATTTTTTTTGTTGATTTGGCACCTTGAGTGAAAAATATTTTCTCTTTGGTTTTCAAATTCTTTGGGCACTTGGCCTAACATGTGCCTAACCACCAACAAAACTCCTTCATTGGGTTTGATTTCATCCTCACTTGAAGATTGGGAAGAAGTGTGGGAGGAAGAACTTTTAGGGGAGGGGGGAGAAGAATGCTCACTTTCAATCTCTCCTTCTGGGTTCAAGATCATGTTCCTTTTTGTTGGGCAATTTGAAGCAATATGACCATATCCCAAAAATTTAAAATAGTTTATGGAACTAGTTCTTGAACCTTGGGAAGAGTTTGGATTCTCATGGGAAACTCTAGGCGCACTTGACCTAGGTGGATGGTCTTTGGAAGATGGTTTCTCATCCTTTCTTTCTTTTCCTTTCCGAGTCCTAGAGTAGTAGTCATTGTAAGGAGTACTCTTCTTGGCCTATTGTTTCTTTTCAATTGACTTTCAACTTTTAGGGCCAAGTGTAAAATTTTATCAAGAGTAGAGTACTCTTACAATTCAACTACATCTTGAACTTCTCTTCTAAGACCACTCACAAATCTAGCTACCTTTTCTTCTTCACTTTCAAATTGAAGTCCTACTTTGAGAAGCATGGACTCCATCATTTTGTAATATTCATCCACACACATGGACCCTTGTTGAATGCTTTGGAGCTTCAATAGAGTCTCCCTCATATAGTAGGAAGGAACAAATCTAGCGCGCATCAAATTTTTAATGTCCATCCAAGAGGCCGCCAGTGACTCTTAGTTAATATTGTGCATACACAATTGATGCCACCATGTCATGGTATAATCCTCAAATTCTAAGACTACTAAATCTACATGCTCTTGATCACTAGCTAAATGAATGTTAAAAATTTTGTCCACTTTTTGCTCCCACTCAATGTAGATGTTTGGATCATTCTTTCCTTTGAACTTTTGGAATTTTGATATGTGGAGGTTGCCTTTGTGGGATTTGATTGCGCCTTCCCCCACCATCATGGTCGTGCCTTCTTCTTCTTCCACCATGGCTTGAATTCTCGGAAGAATGTCTCCTTCTTCTCCTTTCATCTTCTCTAAGTTCAAGCCTTTGAATGTGTTCTTGAAGGAAAATCTCACTTTGTCTCCTATCCGCCCTCAATTGGTCAAAAGTTTCTCTCCTACTAATCTCCATTTCACGTAGGATGTTGGCAAGAGTGATTTGTTCATTTTCTTGGGCCATAAGAGTCACCATGGGAGGAGAATAAGGTGAAGTTGATTCCTCCTCCTCTTTTACCTCCAAGATTGGTTCCATATTCAAGTTTCCTACACCAAAACTCAAAAAGTTGAGACAAGAAAGAGGTTAGGGAAGAGAAGCAAGTTAAAACCGAGACCAAGTGTTGTCTTTAAATGCACCCAAGTGTTTTTGGTCACACTCCCAAAGCACACAAGCAAGGCTAACACTCAAATCTTTCCAAACAAGTGAAAGACACCTTAAATTGATGAAAACCTTTCAAAAGCAAGACAAGTGGCTCAGCCACAACACTCTAGGAAAGCAAGAAAATGAAAACAACTAAGACAAAACAAAGATTACCTAAAGACAAGCAAACAAAGCTCAAAAACAAGAAAGTTAAACTTCTAAGGAAATTTGTTTTAAAGACCAAACTTGAACAAGACTAAAGCAAGGAAAAGCACTTTTAAGGACTCCATAGAAAGCATTTGAAAAAGCCAAGATTATACCTCAAATTATGAATACACCAAGAAAGATCATAACCCATGTAAAAAGGTGGAACTAATTTGCCAATATCACCCAAAATCCAAGCTTAAAATTTGGTAGCGTAATACCTAGTAAAAATTGCCAAATGGAATCACCAAACAACATAAAAGCTCTCAGCCAAATAGGTTTTTGCCATGGAAACACTTTTTTCTTTTCAAAACTAGGTGCTTAAGATGATAAGAAGGATATTTGAGGGTGTCTTGAACACTTAGTTCCTTAAAAATTAGGTCAAAATCAATTTCAAGGAGCAAACAACAACACAAGGCATAGATCCCATGCTATAGCTCAAATACTTAGAAACAAGAACAAGAAAACTCAAATAAACATATGAAAAGAGACTCAAAAGTATCTAGGAAAATTTTAAGAAGACTTTAAACATGTGAAGAAATTTTTTTTGCGTGGTAACAACTAGAATGCTCGGTTTTCAAGCAAGGAAAATCATATACTTCATATTCTCACTTCAAACAAGCACATACATCAAGAGATGGGTTTTTGGATACATAACCTCTTGTGGAGTGGGAAGAAAATGTGCACACCACTTGAACAAGCCAAAACCGAGAGGTCTCCAAGCCAAAAAAGCCACCAAAACAAAGGTTAGCACAAGAAAAACACCATATTCAAGATAACCTAGGCTCTAGATACCAAATGATGAAGGACTATCTTATTTCCATTTAGATTTAAGAATATGGTGAAGTTGTTTAAGAAAGCTTTTCGAAAATTCTCACTGGACATTAAGATAACAAGCTATCTAGATGTGAAGGTTCATTTCTCAAGCTCATAAAAGGGAGAAGAGAGTTGGATTCAAGTTCAAATAGCACGCAATTTTAACAAAACTTAGAGAACAAAAATGAAAGAAGAAAAAAATAAAATGGAAAGCATAGAAGGTGGTGCAATGGAGGAAGCACGCCACTCATAGGGGAGGATCTAAGCCAACCAAATCCTAGAGATGAGTGAATAGTGCCGCTACTTGCAAGTAAGATAAGGCAAAGGTGAGTTTCACTTCATGGAAAGAGAGCTCACAGAAAAAGTGGTTGAAACACATGGTTTATAACATCAAATGATCAACCCTTTTGCAAGACAAGGAGCCCCCTTTAAATAGAAGTCCATAGGGGTCCTTTAGCAAAAACACAAACATGAAAATGATCAACTAGCAAACCCTAATTCCTAAGCTAGGAATGCCACACGGCCCAAATGAGAGGCAATGATTGGTGGATGCATTTCCATGAGGATTCTAGGCCAAAAGGGGAAGGAGACCAAGTAGCTTTCAAAGGAATCATCCAAAATGGCAAAAGGAGACAAGGTACATGTCTACTTTTGCTTTTACTTTATGCTTTTTGCTTTCCTCTCTCCTTCACATCATCCACATGCTCCAATCACCACGCGCCACCTAGCATGCTCTACTTTCTTTAATTAACTACAAAAACAAGACAAACAAAGATTAGCATGTTGGTTTAATTAAGCTAATCTTTATCAAAGGTCAACTTTGGCCAAAGTCAACAAGTTAACCAAAATAAGGAATTCAAACTTAAGGAATTCAAACTAAAGTAATGGAAAACAAAGATAAAAGTGATGGAATAGAAGACTCCCCTCTAGACATGCTTCTAGTGATCCTTCTTGAGGGTGCTTCTATTGAGGTATCATGATTGGTCACGCCTTCATCAGGCTCGCCCAAGCGAGAGTTCGAGGTTGTTTTGTGCGAGGTGTTCGCTCAGGCGAGGTAACCTAGCTTAAGCGAGGTAGGCTTGGGTGCTTAGGCGAAGGCTTCAAGCTTAAGCGAAGGATGAAGGAATTGTGTGTTTCAAGGCAATCGATTAGGGTGTATTGAATTGATTGGTTTTTGATTTGTGATGCGTAGTCTATAAGGCTTCTAAGATATCTCAAAGGTTGGCTTGTTGGTGTTCCTTGAGTTGTGGCTCAGAACATATCCTTTGAGTTATGGCTCGGGATAGGGGTTAAGCATGTGGCATTCTCTAAGTTGTGGCTCGGAATGACGTCCCTTGAATTGTGGCTCGGTATAGCGGATGAACACGAGGAACTCTTGAGTTGTGGCTTGGGTTGGCGAGTGTTGCTGGTGTGAGTGTGCTGGTTATGGCCAGTACAGATGGGTCCAGATAGATTGCCCTCGTTAGTAATTAGCTTACGAGTTTGGTAGTCTTGGGACGTTATGGACTCTGTTCGCATTTGGGAACTCCACCTTGCATTATGGTGTGTGATTCGTAACGTGGTTTCCCGCACGTGTTCTATCAATTGTGGTCGATAGGTGTGGCAGCAAGGCATCTTGAGGTACTCAATAAAAGACGTAGAACACGGTTAACATGGTCGTGGCCATGGGGGGGGGGGAAGGATGAGATTCCTTTGATGCAATTGGATATCAAACCATGGTTGTGGCCATGTTTGGGGTCAATGGATGTAACTCCTTTGGTGTGAATTTGATATCAAGCATGGTTGTGGCCATGTGGGATGGAAGGATGTGATTTCTTCGTTGAGTTTTAATATATATATATTTGAACTATCTATATGTTTATTATGTTAGCTCACCCTATCTGCTTGTGTTTGGTGATGGTCGTGTATGCGGTACACGTGAGCAAAGGATATTGCAGGTTGATCTGGTGAGGCGTAGAGCCAGAGCGGGGATAGACTGGGATTCATTTTTTAATCAGAGTTTTATTATGTTTTGGATCAATTGTAATAACATACATTATTAAACTGGGATATTGTATTTAAGCTTTATAAAGTTTGGACTCAGTTTATTGTTACGATTGAATAAAGATTGAAATTTCTCGCGTTTTTGGGAAATGTTTTTTTTATATTAATGAAATTGTAATGTCTTATTTTATTATATTTATTAAATCTGTAATATCCGTTAGAGATGTTACACTGACGCTACTGTTTTAGCAAGTATTGCTTGGCGGGACAACCCCTATCGTCAAGCACCACACGCTTCAATTCTCTACTGGTTTTTAAGCACCAAGAACAAAGTAAAATCATTCCATTCACATTTCATATATATATATATATATATATATTCCACCCTTTAAATCCATGCTAGCATTCAATTCTAACTTATGAATAACGCATGCTCAAACAAATATAAGCAACATCACTCTAACAAATTAAGGACATGATCCTATGCAACAATGCAAATTAATATTGACACACATGCATTCACCAATAACCAACTCTCCACATGTGAATAACCCAAAGGAATATTCAAATTGATAGAGAGTTACAACATAACCCAATCATGCTTCATTAGAAGTTACTTGAAATTATCAAGAGCTTATTCATGTATTTTAAAGACTCTAAAATCAGCAATAATGAGTAACGTATATCTCTAGCTACTGACCTCCAAATCAAATCTCCACTGTTCAAAGTGAACAACTACATGTTATGGAGCACCTATCAAAATTTGATTTAAATCGGACGGTTAACGAACCAGAAAAATGTATTATGAAAAATGCACAAACCAGAAAAATGATGGCGCCTAGTGCCCAAAAAGCAAGAACCTGGCGTCTGGCGGTACAAAACTAGCGCCGAGCGGTTCTTATTCCTCGAAAATACGAAAAATAGTGTTTTTCATGAATAAGAACACCATGCATCTTTGGTATGGCGCCTGGCGGCAACCAAGGTGCCGCCAAGCGGTTCCTGCTGTTCCAAAACCCCCAACATTCTTCCTGCATCTGCGAACCTTAGCCCATTCACGTAATTCTCAATACAAAAAACAATCATAGCATAGTTGATGCACCTCTGAACATCTTCCAACTAACCAATAGTAAAAATATATAGGTTTGCTGTAAAAAGATGTAGGTATGCTAATATCAGAGACCTTACGTTAACATCTCATTCTCCTATTTCTTTTTTTTTTCTTTTTTTTGTTTGTTGCTTTTTTTTTTCTTTTTTTTTTTTTTTTTTTTTTTTTTTTTTTTTTTTTTTTTTTTTTTTTTTTTTT
>Ga0209589_1001022_pt1 | contig 43898 bp, 19 predicted proteins | sample CowpeawhiteBW_FD_187525 | JGI IMG/M metagenome (GOLD analysis project Ga0209589, IMG submission 187525) | Root nodule microbial communities of legume samples collected from California USA - Cow pea white BW (SPAdes) (version 2) | ecosystem: Host-associated > Plants > Roots > Nodule | place: USA...
ATATATATATATATATATATATATATATATATATATATATATATATAAAACTGTACGCATGAGCCACCAATCTTTCACCGTCAAACACTGGCCACCCCAAGAGCTGGGTTAGGCTCTTTGTTTTGTGGTGCTGGACGTGGATCAAGTGATACCTAACATTGATGTTCATATATTCTTTCATCTTGTGGTTGTTCCTTCCTACATCTTTGGAGTACAACATTCTTTGGCTCAAAACAAAAGTTTCTTGTTCATAAATCAAACATAAAATAATCGGGATTAATAGTATAATTAGATTAAAGTAACCCAAATATAATCATTCACAAAAAACTAAATCAAAATGAAGATTAATTAGACAAAAAGCTAGAAAAAAATTGATTTTGTTAATTTTGTTAATATAAGATGGTAAAATTAATATTATCAAGCAAGCATTACACCATAAGTATTTATTTTAATTCATCTTACACTCGAAAATTTCCAATAGATTTGCACATTATTAGAAGTCTTCCATTACCAAGTTATGATATCAAAGCATTTTAAGATAAAAAAAATGAGACATACCATTTGTCATTACTTTTGTGGGAGCATTACTAGTCAACCAAATATATCTTTAATGGCATGGACATCAAATTGCATTGAATTTTTTTTCTGAGAACCTAGCATAATTTTCATCTTCAAAATAATCCAAATTGTATAAATCACAAAAGCAAGTCTAATTAATATGTTTCAACAAAGGACCACCAGGTAATTTGAATAAAATGGAATCAATGAACATATAGCTTAACTCACTGAAAATAACATTCAACCAATGACACAAGTAAATCATTATAGTGCATTCATAGAAAATGTGGTGATATATTCTTCATTTTTTCTATGGAGCCCAAAGTGAGATTTTTGTATCATATTTCAATACAAAAATGATATTTTGACATAGAATTTTGACACATTTTTTACACCGCTGACATATCATAGCAGTTACGATTAATAGTTACATTTTTCATTTTTCTTTTTTGCGTTCCCATGTGTGGTTTGTTTTTTGGAGGCAAAAATATTTTTATCTTTGCAAGAGAGAAGCGAAAACATTTCGTGGTTGACGGGAGTGAAAAACAAGGCGTCTCGTTGGTGTCATCCACGACGAGGGTGGATTTTGAGTGTGGTTCTCTTTACTGGCATTGAAGATTCGTGTTATAGGTTCGTAAAGTTGTTGCCTTTGGGCCACAAAAATCAAAGTTGAATGAAGTGAAGTTTTGTGCCTAGTGGTCCATCTTGTCCACACGATTGGGTGGATTTTGAGTGGAGTTGTGTGTAGTTTCATTGTTGATTCGTCTTCTGCTTTTGTAAAGTTGTGGGCTTTGGGAGAGAAAGCATATTCCAATGAAGTGCACTTTTTCAACAAGCGATTGGTGTTGTGGATGGCATTGGTTGGATTGTCAATGTTTTGGTTGGTGAATCTCGATCTGTGTTGGTATTCGTTTAGAAATTTGTAGTTGATTTTGCAATTTTTTTAGAAATCAGTACATTCAATCCCTTGTTATGTTTGTCCATCATTATAGCAATGTAAAGACTACGTACACAACCTAGTATGGTCTAATTTTGTAGTAATCCAAATGTTGTACGAAAAGTATAACTTAACTTCCCAGTTATTTCGTCAATGGTCCTCACATCTGTAAGACAACATGTGTGATAGTCTTTTATATTATTGGTATCTATAATTTCTGATTTTCAATTTCATTATGAAATGAACGGAATTAGTTTGGTACATTGTTCTAAACACGTTGAGTATGGTGAGTTAAAATTTATAAGTGTTTTAAATAATTGTGCAAAACTCTAATATAAACTCCCCACTTATTTTCACATGGATCCTCACATCTATGTCATAATTTATGTGATAGTTTCTTTACAACTCAGTTCATCCAATCCTTTGTTTTGTTTGTCCATCATTACATCAACGTAAACATTATGCACACAATATGTTATGGTCTAATTTTGCATTAATGCACATGTTGTACAAAAGTCTCGCCTAACTCCCCACTTATTTCATTATTGATCCCCACATCTGTAAGACAACTTCTGTGTCTGCAATATAGTATTTTTGTTACACACTTAATCTATCATTCTCAGCACCAACATACTTCACTTTGCACGAATGACGAAAACACATCTATATAAACAATCATAATTTTAGGTCCTTCAACAATTTCAAAAAAAATAAAATAAATGCATAGGTCAAATGAAATATACCTTCTTCTCCTCACTACAATGACCAATTTCAAGTGCTTTACTCTCCATTTTGTACTCCTCATCAACAATACAAAAAATAAAACAAACCAAAACACCAAAAACCGAATGAAAATTGAAAAAGTGTTGAACCCAACCACGAAAAAAGGAGATCCACGACCACTAATGCAATTGGATACATGAACGTAGATGAAGGACAAAATGGAACAAGAAACACGAATGTCCTGATTTTTCGTTTGTTGCAATGACACCTCACACCCAAAGATTTAAGCTTTTAGGTTTCTTATTCTTGGAATTCAGTTTTCTCAACCAAAAAATTCAACTTTTGGGGTTAATTTGAGAGAAACCATAGATTTCGATCTTTTGGATTATGATTTATTTGTTCCAAAACTAAAAATAAACCACACTTGGATTATGGTTTATCTGTGCCAAAACCAAAAACAAACCACACGTGTCACCGTTAGAAAACAAAATTATAAAAAATCATTTTCTATTTGAATATCAACAACAATCCTACCATGCAACCCTTTCCACTATACTAATGTTCGTATGGAGGAATAGAAGAAGGCTAAATTAATTTTCTCCAATCTCTAACCCTATACAAACATACATTTATATTATTTTTTTTATTTTTTTACATATTCATTTTTCAGATATTTTAAATTTTATTAATTATTATTGTTTTTTATTCTAGAAGTGAGCTTGTTATGGTCAATGAATGTTGTTGTAATTTATTAAAAAACTGGTCCAGATTTTGTAGGGGCAATAATGCACATTATAGTTAGGCTCTTTCCTCCATCCCATAATTTATTCTTACATTTCTATCGGGGCGCTGAAAACGTTTAAATTGTGTATGAATAGAATTTTTGAATTATAGATTTTAAAAATATACTTTGAATCATTTTCATCTTTTCTAGATTTTTAAATATTGAAATGTACTATGGATTGGACATCTTATAATATAATTTTAGATCCGAACATGTGTTCTAAATTTTTAAATTACACAATATGATGTTTTGGATTGTATAATAAAATATACAATTTTAAATCAGAAAAGAGTTTTGAATTATTTATTTATATAATATGAAATGTATTTTTGGATTTAAAAATATACGCATTTTAGATTGTACAAATATATTATTTATTGTATAATGTATAAATGTATTTTGATTTGTGTAATTTAAAATATATTCTAAGTCAAAAAAAAATGTATTTTGAATTATACAATTAAAATACATTTTTAGATTGTGTAATTTGACATAATTTTTTAAATAATAAATTGTATAATCCAAAATGTTTTTTTTCTGATTATGTAATTTAAAATGCTTCTTATGTATAAACAATCTAACCCTTTTTCATATTTATAAAGGTGAAATAGAAAAATATGATTAGAGAAAGAAAATACTAGTAGTAAGACTTAATTGGAAGATGGAGTATTTTTCGTGTAAGTCCAAGATTTTACTAGGTCAATGTCTTTAGGGTTCAATTCTTAATTATGCTTTATCAATCAAATATATTATCATGTGAGGTGTTTTTGTGAAAAAAAAAAAGGAGAAAAACAAAAGAAGATAGAAAACAAAGATGAACTTTCAACAATGGTGAAAAGTGACATTGAAAGTGACTAATGCCCTAAACTGGTTTGGTTGCCAATGCCACCATCTGTGCACGTTAATGTTTAGTCTTATAGATTCCAGGAAAAAAAAACAAAACATTTCCCCACGTTGAACTGGATAATTAAAACCGTCATGCTTCTTGCATGTGAAAATGTCATTGCCAACACTTAGGTATCTTATACCTTCCCAAACATTATCAACGTTTTTTTCTAATGGTTGTATTAATTGGTTCTAATGTTTGAATTTGTCCATCGAATGCCTAATTAATTACTAAATACACTAAAAAGTTATATATATATATATATATATATATATATATATATATATATATATATATATATATATATATATATACACTAGTGTAAACACAAGTGCTATCTCGCTTGTGTATATGCATGACTTTATATTAGCAGACGATCATATTGTAATATTATTAAGTTAATATATAAAATAAAATTATATTTATTAAAAATAAAGTAAAATATATCAGAAAAGATGAAAGAATAATCGTTCATAAATAAAGAAATAGAAGAAAAAAAGAAAAAACCGAGATAGACGGTTTTATAAAAAGTTTATAAAATAAACAGTCAATTTTCAAAATATTAATAAATAATTATATTTTAAAGGATAAAATTGATATTTTGAAATATCAACACAAAAGAGAAAATTCTCTATATATATATATATATATATATATATATATATATATATATATATATATATATATATATATATATATATATATATATATATATATATTACTATTTCTTTTCTACTGCAAAAGGTCGATTATTTATTTCACATAGGACAAAATTGGTCATGGAAATTAGAAGGATGAGAAATATTGGGTGCAAGTATGAAAAAAATTATATTTTACAAAGTAGAAAAGACAAGATAGTTGAACATATATTTGTTTTCAAAAACACATTGTAACGTCCCATTTAAAAAATAACATAATTAAATGAAATATCATACAAGGTAAAATAAAGAGTAATGACGGGAAGTATAAATATCACTCCTTATAACAAAGTCTCAGATATTTAGAGAGAAGTCTAATGCACACCACGATACCATAAACTAAACAAGATAAAAGTCGAACAATACATAAAATGAATTCTCAAGGAGCGAAGTAAAACATGGGCTACGACCCTAACAGAGAACTCGAAGAAGCGGGATCCGATGCAAGACGAGTTAAGCAGTTGAATCTCCATTACCCTGTTGACCACGAGGAGTTCTCGCATCTGCTCATATCAATAAATTGATGATCATCACAAAAAGAGAAAATCACACATAGAACATACAAACAACCAGAAAAGGTAAGCTAGAATAAAAAAACATTTTTATCATACAATCGCACACACTTTCATAGCCCAAGGTACATATATCAACCAATCATGTTACGATTCACAAACAGTGACAGATCTTGACCAAAAGTATTGGAGGGGTCAAAGTAATATAATTTTGAGATGATTAGATTCGATCATTAGTATAATACTTCAAAAAATGGCTTCTTTATGTTTCCAAATATGTGAAGAAGTAGGGTCTATTTTGTTTTCATCAATCGTTTCTTTTTTATCACTTTTAAAAAATAAATTTATTCTTTTATTTTTTATCAATATACCTTTGTTGTAAATAATATTAAAAAATAATTTATCATAATCCAATAAAAAATTAAGATACGTAATTATCAAAAGAAAAATATATTATAGTCAAGTCATAATTAAAAATCGATTATGAAAAAATACATAATACATTATTTATATTTCTTCTATATTCATAAAAAAATGAATATACAAAAAACTCATGAGATAAAAAGTAATATTTTCATTATCGAGACAAGAGATAAGAAAGAAATATGATAAATGAGAAATGAAAGAAAAAATAATGAATTTGTGTCTTCAAAAACAAGAAGAAAATATAAGAGTGAGAGATGATTACAATTTGTTAAAAACTAAAAAGACAATGAGAAGGAAAATAAAAATTATCTTAATAAATATTTGGTTTAATTACTCTTTTGATTCATGTTTTCGTTTTAAAATATTAAGTTGGTCCTTCAATTATTTGTCTCAATTTGGTCCCAATCCTTGAAAAATGAATATAATTTGGTCTTTTACGATAAATTTCGTTAAATTTATTGAAACACATCAATGAATTTTTCATTAAAATTGGAACTCTTAGTATGGATGGTTTTCTTTGTTGGTGTAATTAACATAATTCTAGTTTCAATTTCTGGACAAAAACAGAGACCAAAAGATAAATTAAACCTAAACATTTTTATTCTTTATTATATTTAATTTTATATTTTATTATCTATTAACATTAAATGTTGTGCTTTATAAAAAAAATACACAATTTAATTTTCATTAATTATATATATATATATATATATATATATATATATATATATATATAATTAAAAAGGATTGGTCATGGCCCTCCCTGCCCTTAAGAAAATCATCACCTGCTCGCAAACAAGCCTCTACGACTCAAGATATGACTTATCCGGATACATATAATTAGTTAGTTCACCGGATGTTTGCACTTGTGGTGGCCTCTACTGTTCTACTGAGCTAATTGTCAAAGGGTCTCATCCTACCACTCACAAGGTTAGCCTTAAAGTGTCTCAGGCCTCTTGCTAGTATCACCACTTGATTCAGTATGCTCTACGTGAGACTAACTGACTCTTTAGAGTGTCAGAATGCAATCCTTACATTAAATCCTTACTAAATTATATAATGAGGCACCACCACCATGACATTTCACCTAGAGATTCATGGAATTACGCCCTGACCAATGAGGCACCACCATGAAACTATCGTGGAATTATGTCCTGACAAATGAGGCACCACCATGAAACTATCATGGAATTACGTCCTGACCAATGAGGCACCACCACGCAACCATTATGGAGTTACATCCTGACCAATGAAGACACCACCAATTAAATCAAATAGGATCTCCCCATTGGAATCTCCTATATTCTCACACAAGCATTTGAAGACACATATTAAAATCATATAACACATTTCTCTCTTGGAAAATAACTAATTCTTATAATTTTTATCCAATCCAAATTAACAACACATTATGCAAACGATTTGGAATTTTAGAAATAAAACTGCAGCTTGTGTAAAGCTCCAAAAATTATGTATTTATATTCAAATTAAATATGATTGAATCAAGAACCAAATGAAACAAGAACCAATTTAATTGAATAACTATAAAGAAAGTTATGCACCAAACAAGCAACAAAGGTCAATGCTTTCAACAACCAAACTACAGTGATCTTGTGATAAAAACTACCCTCACTACAAAGCTCCGATTCAAGATCCGACCGGTCAAAGTCAAGAATTATGTGTTAAGGAGCTGTTAAAATTTCAGCTCGATCCAACGGTTAACGAAGTAGGAACCTTCCTTTTACGAAAAGTATGTAGTGTAGAAAAAAAGTAGTGCTACATCAATCAAACACACTCATTCCAGAACGAAAATAAGTACACTGTATTTTAAAGAAAAGGAGTTCTAGCTTCCCTTAGGAGGAGCACCACAGTTCCCGGAACAGCTTGGTGAGGTGGAACTGAAGTGGAGTTCAACTAGCTTGATGAAGAACGGGGTCAAACCCTAGCAGAGCTCATGAAACAGCCAAGGGAGAGGGAAAGGAAAATTATTTCTAGAAAAAATACAAGAATGAGAGGGTTAGGGTTGGCATAGGGGTTTTGGACACCATATGGGCCAACCATTAGGCTCAACAGATGGAGTTAGGCCCTTTAAATTTTAGAGCATTTTTAAACACCTCAATTTCAGTTTTATCCCCTCAATTTCACAAGTAATTTCTCGGAACAAGCAGAAAAAATAAATATTTATAAAAAGAAACTTGCTCAACCGATAAATAAAAATTTATAAATCAGTATCTTTGTATTAATTACTTTTTAATAGTTTTTACTTTTGGCTCATGTTTGGTGGATGACGACAGTAAACATTAAAAGGAGATAGATAAGATTTATTGGTATCTTTTTACTTTTTTTTATCTATATGTTTTAATTGAATATTTATAATTAATTTTGTACTTATTTCTTTTGTATTTTCTACTTCCATTTGTAAAGTAGTTATACTATAATAAAAAGAAAACGAGATGTTTTAATTGAATATTTCTAATTTATTTTGTACTTATTTCTTTTGTATTTTCTATTTCAATATGTAAAGTAGTTATATTATAATAAAAAGAAAACGAGGAAAGGAAGTAAAAACATCTCAGCCATCCTTATCTTCTACTTTCCCATTCTTTATTTCGCAGTCATATTTTATCTCTTCAATTTCTTTCAAATTTACCTTCGATCTTTGTTTATTTCAAAATTGAATCGCATCATGTAATAATTCAAGAGTGAAGAGTGTTTTGAATCAATCAAATTTATAAATAAAGTAGATTTTTATATGTTGTATATAATCTCTTTTTCCTAGTTTTTGTAGTGTTTTAATCGTCAATCATAGTGAGGTCATTTGAGAGAAGTAATTCTCTTACTTTAATTCATTTTTTATTTTTTTATCTGTTTAAAAATGACATTTTAATTTATTTAATTTTCATTTTAATGAATTACAATAACTTATAATCATGAGTATTAATGGAGAAAAAGGTTAATATGTTAAAACTTATTTTTAACATACTAAACATATTTTTAATTCATTGATTTCACACAAATTAAAATATAGTTTTTTTTTTATGAATTAATGATTGTCCATTGATTTGATACATTTACTCATCTGATTGATTCTCATATGATTTTGTTACGAGTCCCACATCGGGGAGGTCACCTCAAAGGGGAGGCCTTATAAGGACTTGGGCTCTCCCACTCCAATAGCTAGCTTTTGGGGTGTGGTTCTCCCAAAGGACTTATGCTCGTAACAGATTTATTACTCTTTATGTAAATATTTGTATTAACTAAGTTGATTTGTTTCCTTTATGGATTACATTGTTGTCTATTATTCTCTCTTTTAACCGCTTTATTTCATAACACGTTATCAGCACGATGCTCCAACCAATTGAGGACTAGTGGAAGTTGTTTCTCTCTAACGATAGTGCTCTGCATGTCTCAATCCAAGCTATTTCTAATCCTTTCTCAATTTATAATTTTACCTTATATTCTTCCTCTTGTGATTAGAATTGTTTGACTTTATCAATTTTGATCTCTGTCTTATTATTTTTATTACGACGATGATTATTATTAATATTTTTATTTTGATTATTATTATTATTATTATTAATATTATTATTTTATGTGTTAGTTCTAAACACGCTAAACGTTGCAAAATTTGGATTTGTGACCTCTGATATTGCAAGGAAGAATTCTTTATATTGGATTTTAAATGTTGAAATACATTTAGATGTAATGGATATTGGAACGTCATTAAATAAAGAAATAAAACATCTAAGCAACTAATTTGCTCATGCGACAAAAATATTGTGAAAAAGGATTAACAAATATTATGAATTTATTTCATGTCTATGTATGGCTGGCTGGACAAAGCAATAAAGCTTTTGATGAAAAATCATGAGATCCGCCTAATCTGCTCCATTCCCAGAAGTGAATGCAACAATAAATATTATGAATTTATTTCATGCATTTGTATGGCTGAACAAAGCAACGAGCTTTTGATAGAAAATTATGAAACATGTCCAAATTGGGTTATGCTTCATTCCTAGAAGTGAATGCAACAACATTTGATTTATATTTTCATAATCGTGATCGTGATATTGATTATGGACATGGTTATAAAGAAAATTTCAAAGCCACATTTTGTCACCAGAAGTGGCACAATAATGTGAAAAAGGGAAAAGGAAGATGTGAAAATATTGACAAAAAGATGAAAGTATATATTATCATTATGGTGGTAAAGGCCATTTGAGTTGTACTCATTGTACACCAAAGCATCTTACAAATGATGAGAAGAACATAGAAACACACTTTGCTTATGGAGATGATGATTCTGATTATGGCCATATAGATGCTACTCATCTTGATATTATTATTTTCTTTGCTAAAGCAAATGGAAGCATTGATCACCTCATTGATTATGAGAGTGTTAAAAAAAATATCATATTGATATTTACGTTTATATGAAAAATGAATATTTGCACTAGTACCAAAAGATATGTGTCTTATTGATAGTGCAACAACTTATACAATTCTCAAGAGTAATAATTTTTTCTCTTGTTTGATAATGTGAGACATCGATGTTAGTATTATTTATATTACTACAAATATATTTGAAGATTCTAGAAGAGCTATTATACTTCTACCAAGAAGTTGAATAGAAACTTATTAAGTTTCAATGATATTTGTCTAAATGGATATTAAATTGAGACAAACAATGAAAAAAGATATGAAATATCTTTATATCTCTATGATTGAGTTGAAAAAGAAAGTGTATTGGAGAAATTTTCAACATTCTCTTATAGTTTGTACCACAAGTTTATTAGTACAATTGAAATGCATGTCATGGTAAACCAGAAGTTTACAAATCAAAATGATTGTCTTGTTTGACATGATCAGTTATTATGATACGAAAAAAAAAAGGTTGAAAAACTCATGTGGACACGTTTGAAGCGTGGTAGACCTATTGGTTCCAAAGATAAAACCGCTTGAATGAGAAAGGGAGCTAATATGCAAAATGACCTAATCGAAAAGGTTGAAATCCCAAAAAGATTCATTTGACATAATTAATGGTTCGGTTCCAGAAGAACCTCAGTACCTGAAATGGTTGAAAATGATGAGATCTCGATAAATTATGTCATGAATCATATAATATGGAACCAAAATGAAGTCAACATTGATGAAACTTTTACATATAATATAATGATGAATGTTATGAATGACAATGATGATCAATAGCCAATTATCATTGAAGATTGTCGACAAAGAAAAGATTGACACAAATGAAAATATGCAAAGAAGCATAATTATATTTGCTTGTTAAACGAAAGGTTTTTGGACATATAGTTTGCACACCTGAAATTATGAAACCCGTTGGGTACATATGGATTTTTGCGCAAAAATCAAATTAAGAATGATGAAATTGTTAGATACAAAGCACAATTGGTTGCTCAAGGTTGTTCACAAAACCTTGTATTGATTTGTAAAAAAAATATTCACTAGTATAGGATGCAACAACATTGCAACATTCGATTATCCTAGTTGCACAACAAGGTTTGCATTTACATCTAATGGATGATGTTACAACTTATTTGTACAATTCTTTTGAGAATCATATTTATATGAAAATCCCTGAAGGATTTTATTTGCCCAACAAGACAAATTCTAAAGAGGGTTATTCAATAAAATTGAACATGCTCTTTTATTGATTAAAGCAATCAAGACGTGTGTGACATAACCGTCTTATTGAGTACTTATTAAAAGAATGATATAGAAATGATTCTATTTGTTCTTGTATTTATATAAAAAGATCCAAAAATGAATTTGCTATAAATATTGTTTATGTAGATGACATAAACATTGTTGGAACTCCTAATAAGCTTACAAAAGCAATTGATTCCTCAAAGAAATAATTTGAGATGAATGATCTTTGAAGGAAAAAGTCTTATTTGAGATTAGAAATTGAGTATTTAAATAATGGTGTTTTTATACGTCAAGAGACTTATATAATAAAGGTGCTTAAAATGTTCTAAATGGACAAGTCATGTCTATTATGCACTCCAATAAGTGTAAGGTTGTTAGATGTTGATAAAGACTCTTCTTAGACCTCAAGAAAATGATGAAGATCTTCTTGGTCTAGAAGCACCATATCTTAGTGTCATAGAATCACTAATGTATCTTGCTAATTATACTCGATCTAATATTGCATTTGCTGTAAATTTGTTAAGCAAGATATAGTTCTTCAACTACAAGAAGAAAATGGTTTGGAGTAAAACATATACTTTGTTACTTGGTACTACGAATATGAGTTTGTTCCATCCAAGTGATTCAGATTTAGACCAATGAGTTATGTATGTGCATGTTATTTTACATATTCTCATAATGTCACAATGGTTCATCACAAACAAAGATGTTTGTTCACATGTGGTAGCACAATGGTTTCATGAAGGTATATGAAACAAACCATAGTAGTAACGTCGTCTAATCATACAAAATTACGAGGAAAGTTGTGATTATGTTTGGTTAAGGTCTACAATTTAACATGTGCAAGAAACTTGTGACTATCCCCGATAAAGATGGAATCAACAACCATATATAAAGACAATAGTGTATTGTTCAATTGAAAGGATGATATAGATATCCAAAAATTCATTCATGTGAAAATATGACAGGTCTATTTATGAAGTTGTAGCGAAGAAGAACTTTTGAGCAAATGATTCACAAGTTCGGACTTTGTCACCTTAATGATGTAAGTTTACATGAGGGGGGGAAATAGAATATGTAAGGAACAATATTGTATTAAAGAATACAGAATGTTGTACGCTTTTTCCTTCACTAGGTTTTTTTATCCCAAAGGATTTTTCCTAGTAAGGTTTTAACGAGGCACATTCTTTTATCAATGGACACTCAAAGGGGAGTGTTATGAATTAATGATTGTTCATTGATTTGATACATTTACTCATATGATTGATCCTCATATGATTCATTACTCTTTATGTAAATATTTGTATTAACTAAGTTGATTTGTTTCTTTTATGGATTACATGTTGTATATATAAATATGACTATTCCTATTAATAATAATACACAGATGATTTGTTGCTCCTATTCACTCACTCTCTATTCTATATTGTTTCTTCTCTTCTCTGTTATCTATTATTCTTTCTGTTATCCGCTTTATTTCATAACAGTTTTAACTATTTTAAATCTACACAACTCGTTTTTTTCTTTTTAGATACAATTCTTGAGTGAAAGTTTTCAAAACGTCTAAGCAACTTTTCCAAAGTTACTTTTTTGGGCAGAAACAAGTTATTTAAGAGGATCTTAAAAAGTTTTGAAGATCAAAGCAAACATAGGTGTAAATTTAGCGTGTGCTTACTTGAATTAGTAGTGTAGTGTGCTATCTTCATAATCAAGTGACATTGTTCTTGTATTTTTTATTTATTTCTTGGACGTGTTTAGCTATTTCTGAATAGGGTTTTCAGGAGTTGTTTAGTGACCATTGTTACTGGGTTAAAGAATAACTCGTATATGGTGCACGAAGGTTGTTTTTAAGTGTTTCTTTGATTCAACTTTTTTGCAACCTTTGTGTTTGGTGGAAGTCTTGCTAATGTTGCTTGACAAATTGGACGTAGCTCTAAGAAGAGTGAACCAATATAAAAGTACTTAATACTTTTTGTCCCTTATTCTTTTAATTCTTGAACATCAAATTATATTGTTTCTTGAATAACTCTTATTTCTGCATATTAATTAATCAATACTTAAATTCTACTTGTGTTCTTGGTTCATATAATTTGATTTCTTTTATAATATATCTAGTTTGATATTGAAAACAAATTAATATGTGAACTAAAATATCATAGTGAAAAATAGTATTCTAAATTAATTGGTAATGACATATTCAAGGTGATTTCCATTCTAAGTTTTAAAAGTTTTCTAGAACATAGAGTTTAACTCACCCCTAGGACTATTCTTTTTAACAATTTGAACTTAAACTTAAAAGTGGTACATCACTCTAAGTAAGTAATTATTCTAAATAGTAGGAGTATCAAAACGGGTCGACCCGAAGGTCGACCCGTTAACCCGCCACAAAAAAGGCGGGTCTGGTTAAGTTTTCTAACATGCCAACCCACTTAAACCCGACCCGCCTAACTTGTAACCCGTCAACCCGTTTCATTTTGTTTTTCTTATTCCTTCATTCATTCACGCTACCACACTCATCCACAACAAAACATGAATAGCACAAGGAAACCCTTCTCCCCTCTCACTTTGAAATTGAAACCATTCTCCCGTTCACTTTGTCGTTATCCAAAATAATCCCCCAAATTAAACCCCCTATCACCATCACATTTAAGCAATCTCGCAAAAGCCTTGGCTCCCAAACTCTAATCGAAACCCCTCCGCCACCCTTCTTTCTTCGGAGTTCAAACATTCCCTTCGCACTACCCTCACCACAAACGTTTTTCCTTTGACGTACAAAGTGAGTAGGCACTTTGCCATTATCCAAAATAATCCCCCAAATTAAACCCCTATCACCATCACATTTCAATAATCTCGCAAAAGCCTTAGCTCCCAAACCCTAATTGAAACCCCTCTACCACCCTTCTTTCCCTAATGTTCCCTTCGCACTGCCCTCACCACAAATTTTTTCCTTTCACGTACAAAGTGAGAAGGCACGGATCCAAAGGGAGAGAGACCAAAGCGATGAGAGCGACGAGTTGCGAGACTAGAGGGAGAACGAGACCACTACTGTTATCATCCACAATGGCGGATCCCACGTAGAGCAAGAAGACGCACCACCACCAACAATTTTCGTTCATCATCTTCCCTTGCTTTGCACTAATTTCCCTTTATTTGCCATGTTGCCATTGTTTTGTGGTTGTGGTTGGAGCACTGCTCTGATTTTGCTAGGATTAGGGTTTCTTTGTGATGATTTTTCCCTTCTAAGATGGGGTTTATGATTTGTTTGTGGTATTTTTGTATTATGAGTTCGTTTCCGATATTGTTTCTCTTTTTAGATTGGGGTTTCTCATTCACATATTGAAGTTTCTGATATTGCATTTGATACTGTGATGCACTGTCCAACTCATTATAGAAAAAAAAAATATAAATTGGCAAGTCAACTCCCCAGTCTAGTCTGCCAACCTGCACAGTTGCGAGACAGGTTTTAGTTTTCAACCCGTTTTATCCTTGCAAGTTGGTTCAACCCGACCTGATTTTAAAGGGCCAGTAATGGGTCGGGTTGACCTATTTTAACATCTATTAAATAGGTTGTTCTTTGTCTTTCTATCCCATTTTCATAATTGATATGATCTTTTTTTTTCTTTTTCTTTTTTAAATTCATTAAGGTGTGAACTAGTATTTAGAAGTTATATACACGTTTTTGTGTTATTACTACATGGTAATACATGGAGCAAGCTTTCTTTGTACATTCTTACATTATTTAGCCTAAGCTAGTTTAAATGGATAAGAATTTGATACTTGATTTAGTTTAAAGTCTAACTTACGTTATTTTAAGTATATGTTCTTATTTTTTTAGTTTTATAGAGTTTAAAAGTGTTAGAATATTAATAAAAAAATTCTCGAAATAAACACATTATTAGATTGATTTAAAACTTACAAACAGATAGATTAAAGCGTTGTAACTCTTAATCTCTGTTACATTTTTAATTAGGATTTGGGTTCAAACATTAGAAATAAAACAAAAACCATTAAAAAAATAATTAATATTGAAATTTCTAAGATCATACAAGTTTAAAATGATAAAAGAAAAAAGTGAAACAAATCTTTTCAAAATGTTAAAATCAAAGGTACCAAAATTTGCATGATTGAGAATCTCTAGCAAAAAATACTAATTCTTTCTTCTTGAAAAGGATTGCCACATTGAATCACTTATCTTATGTATCTACAACAATTTGTTTATTTTGATTGATTTTCTTTAGTATGTTCAAACATGAATTTTGTGGTAAAACTAGTGGCTTAATTTCATAAATTTCGACTTTTATTTTCAGTTTTTCTTTACTTTCTTCTGAGTTATTATCACATATAATGTCTTTTTTGGATTCAATTTGCTTTGTTTATTATTTGTAATTCATCTTTTGAATTCTTTCTAAGTTTGTTTTTCTTTAAAAATAAAAATCTATATGATTCAAGTAAAACCAAATTGAAAATGAATTGAGTTGTATAAAAGGCTAAACAGTTTTAAAGAAAACTTAATCAAACATTAAATTACTCCTAAAAGGAAATGCTAAAACTGAGTTAAATTATAATATATAAAATTAGGGTTAAATATATTTTTATCCTTTAATTTTCAGTAAAAATCAGAATTAGTCTCTTTTTAAAACTTTGACTTAATTTTGTTTCTCACTTTATAAATTGTGGATTTAATCATTTTAACTAGATTTTGTAAAGTTTATTTAACGTTTCAAACATGCTTCACCATAACAGTGATAACATTTGAATTATTTACTCCGTTTGACATATTTATGCTTTAATGTTAGTTGAAAAACACATGTGAAACGTCAAAAAAAATTAACAAAAATTGGTTAAAATGACTAAATCCACATATATTTATTTTTGAGAGACTAAATTAGACCAAAATTTAAAAAAAAAAAGACTAATTCCAATTTTTATTTAAAGTTAAAGTTAAGAGATACAATCATATTTAATTCATCAAATTGAAAAATATACTTTAAATATATATAATTATGCACCCAAAAGAAAGTGAATAGAAGAGGAAGTAGCCTGTGAAAACCAAAATGTATTTTACTTTATTTTATGCTCCAACCTTGAGTGCATGAACCCATTTCTTTGTCTCCATCTTGGGTCCACTTTAGTTCCAAAAGTGATCCTACCATATATATACATATATATATATATATATATATATATATATATATATATATATATATATATATATATATATATATATATATCGATCAACCAATCTTCTACAATTTAAGGTTGTCAATTCAGCTCAATTTAAATTGGGTCGGCTTGCTACGGGCTAATGTTTTCCGCCTTTAATTCAAATTGTGCACTCTCACAATTTATTTGTGCACTCTCACAAATTTTCAAAATGAAAAGTGATTTCCAGAGTATATATTGTGAAAACATTTTGGAACAGAACTTTCAGAATTTTTGAAATAAAATTTTTTAAACAATTTTTCGGAACAAAATTTCCACAATCAGATTTTCAAAACAGAATTTTTGGAATCAGTTTTCCAAAATTCATGAAATGTATTTCATAAAATGTTTTCTGAAATAAATTTTGCGAAACACAAATAATATCTTCCGAAACAAGTTTTTTAACATCTCTAATGAGATATATTATAGAAAGAGCTTTCTGAAATATATAAAATACGTTTTGAAAAGACCTTTCCGAAATTATTAAAATTACCGACATCACATCCTCAAAATTATTTTTGAAAGTTAATTTTCACAAGTTAAAATATTATTTTCAAATTTTATCTTTTAGTTTAATTATTTTTAATACATTATATAAAAAATTATATATATATATATATATAAAATTTTACTTTTTAAATTTATATTAAAAATATGTAAGAAATAAAATAAATTAAAAATACTTAAACTTTATATTAAAAAATATTATTTTTATTTTAACTATTTTTAATTTTATTTAAAGTTTATGTTTTCTAAATTTTAAATGACTTTTTTTATTTTTTAATTTTATTTATTTTTTATGTTTTCATACTTCTTAATATATATTTGAAAAAAAAATATTAATATATATGTATATAATTTTATTTTTATTTAATGTACTGAAAAATAAATATAAATATAAAAATAAATAAAACAAAAATATTATTAAACTTTAAATAAAAACAACGAAAATAAAAAATATATTTTGTTTTTAACTTTCGGAAGTCGACTTTCGATAATATATTTTGGCTTCCGGAAGTCGATTTCTGGTAGTATATTTTGACTTCCGGAAATTAATATTTTGATTCTCGGAAGTCGACTTCCGGTGATATATTTTGACTTCTAGAAGTCGACTTCCATAATATATTTTAACTTTTGAAAGTCGACTTCCGATTATATATTTTGACTTCCGAAAGTATTCCTCACCGGAAGTCGACATCCGAAAACAATTTTGGAAGTGTGATCTACGTGACTTCGCTCAAATGATCAAATGGTATTTTTGAAATTTTTGGAGGTGCAAAAGAAATACTTGGAGGTGCAGGAAGAAATCCGCCTTCTTCTTTCTTGCAGCAGCAGTGATGGTTGAAAAGGCAAAGGCGATGACAGGAGTGTGGTGCAGTGATAAAAAATGTTGAGTCTTTTCTTATCATTATTCCGTATAGTTAGTAATTGTAGGGTGCAGGAAGTAATGACCAGTGTTTTTTAAGTTGACTGGAGCAGTTAAATTGTGTTGTTGACATATGCTATATGAACCCTCTTAATTGCTGAACATCTCTTTATTACATTTTTGTTATCCAATTTATCCTTTAATATATAAAAAATCAATAAACTTTATTCCCCATTCTATTTTCACCGTTCGCTAAATCTTACCCATTTATTAAGCATACAATCACAACACTATTATTATATAATTATGAACTCAAAGAACTTATTGTAAATTAATTCTTCTATGGGAATAGCTTAAATGAATATATATTTTTTATATTTGTATTATTTTTATAATCTCATCGTCACACAAAAAATGCAATACGTGTAAAAATGTTTAGAGCGAAAATTTGAACACTTTAGCCTTTCTTTTGTCCCGTCTATTAATTTTTGTTTTTTAAGGATTCAATTAAGATTATGTTTCAAAGTTTTATCTTAAAAGAAAAAAAAAAGCACATGCCTATAAAGCGAGTTTTTCTTTCATTCATTTTTACACTACTAAATTATTTATGCTATTTTTTTCCTATTTAATTTTAAAAAATAATTTTATAAACATTTATAAATGAAAAAGTGTAACATTCCAATTTTAACAGCTTTTAAAACTAATAAATAGGATATTTCACCTTAGTGTTCAAAATAGATAAACAAATGTATAAAGTATATCAATACAGTCTTACAAATGATCGGACTATATAAATATATCAATTATACATACCAAACATTTCAAACTCTAAACACAAGCTAACCACTTACAACAACTTCCCATTGAGATCTCCTTTCGACCTAAAAGATGACTCCTCAACCTCCAGAGGTGTCTCTAAAACTGGAACCGCAACTGCTCCCACTGAATGGATGATCATTGCAAAAGGAAAACATATAACACAAGACAGAAACACAGAAGAAGGGTAAGCTAATGACTTTTAAAGAATTTTCTTAAACCATATAATATTGATATATCTAATAACTACAAACATGTAGATATTCACATACATATATTTATAAACTACGACTCAATTAATCTGGATACATTCATTGAGGCCAGATCCAGTCACTACCACAATCATTGCTAATCCTCCTTGGGGTAGCATCAACTAATCTCCACTCGGTCTCATATAAACAATCTCATATCATATCATTCATAAAAATTACAAAGCTTCTAAAACCACCCAATTTAACTCAAAAATACAAGTTTCAGGCTCTGACTCACTCGCCCAACTAGTAGCACTCGCCTAGCCACCGGCCCATGCTCGCCCAGCTAGTACCACTCGCCCAACCACTAGTCCAGGTCTGGAAGTTCCTGACTTGGAAATTCGCCTAGCGAGTAGCATTCGCCCAGCCACTAGCCCATGCTCACCCAACTAGTAGCACTTGCCCAACGAATCTGCACAATTCTACATATTAGTGTTCTACATAATTTTGCAGATTAACTCACTCACCCAACGAGTATAACTCGCTAGGCGAGTATGCATAACTAGTATAACTCGCCTAGTGAGTGTGCAACTCTACAAAATTATACAGAAAGTGATATAACATGTTTTATGCATCTTCAGCCAACCCATACCACTCTAAAACCAGTGCAAAGCTCATCCAATTATCAAACATCAATTTTATCTAATTATTCATACCAATTGAATGTAAAACACATCTAAACCACCAATTATTCTCAATTAACAGGAAAAACACACATCTTCATAGTTTTCAAAATCACAAGCAATTCCACATATAAGATATATCAATCAATCACAAATTAAACACACAATATGCATTCTTAACAAGTTTAGGAATTAAGACAGAGAAATTAGCTTCCCTTACCTGGTATCTTGCTTAAATAACTCTATAAACGTTAGACGTCTCTAACTTCACAAGATGCTCTATCAACACATAAAAACATCACAAGAACGATCAAGACATACCATTATGATCATTGATCAGCAGAGACTCGTACTGATATATAAAACAATGCATGCAAGCGGAAGAGGGTTTACATGCAACAAAAAACATAAAAGACCAAAAAGACAGCGAAAATTTAACTTACGCGAACGGAGAAACTGATCGGTCCAAATTGAAGAGCTCACCGAGAGGATCAATCCTACGGTCTTGATTCTTTAATTAGATGACCAGAAAAGTAGAACTCTTAGAGAGAAATCAGAGAGCTCTAATAAAGTCATTTCTAAAGAGATGATGTGTTTTAAAATAATAAAACTCGTTTATAACAATTCTATTTATACTAAAACTTTTTAATATTATAATAATCGAGTCTCACTATATTATAAACCACTATCACTTCTAAAATACTATTTTCTAGGATTTTACAAAAAGTAAACTAAACAAAATTATAAATTAAAATTAATACATAAAATTAAATTTATATTAGCTTTTTCAAATTCTTATTTATAAAAAAGAAACTTATTTTTAATTTTATTATTTTTCTTCAAAACGTTTACATGAAAATTTATCCAACCACGCTCTAAAACTAATGTTTAACCTCCAAAACCACAGAAGATTCAGCAGAATCAAGGGTGTCTGGAGAGGGCAATAAATTATGACTTATTCACCGGATCAAAACGTTAAAAAAAAATTATAAATATAAAAATTTTCTTTCTATTTTTATTCTATGTAATGCAATAATGATTTCAAAGCCAAATTTCACAAAGTTTGAGTGTTGGAAAATAAAGATGGAAAGTACTCGAATAAGGGAATGACATAAAATTATAATGTCTGAAATAGTACACAAAGATTATCCATAACTAATGGACAATACCTTTTTTCTTATGATACAAACCACATAAACATAACATGGTTTCATTTTTATTTTGCGAGCACCAAGATCTGGTTCAAATGATGCAGTTCTTTTTCTATTGGGCTGGAATATGAGAACAATGCTTACCCAACCCTAACTAGTTTTTCTCACACTGTATGTGTTCTGAAAGCAATAAATGTGTTCAATCAGGAACTGTGTTCACAGTGGAAGAAACTTCAAACTTTCTTATGAAACAAGTACAAGCTATTTACTTAGTTTTATACACAAGTACCAATGAATGTGTGACAAGACATTTTATCATACAATTTAGCAGCATTGTAGCAAGAAACTTTTCACTGTTTTTAGTGGTGTCTATGGTCATGCTCGGTTTTCATCCAAATGAGATGAGTCAAAGTTTAAAAAAATTACAACCTTGTGACTCAGACAATGCTCCTTTTAGCAAAAATGCAAGGGGAAAACAACAACAACAATTCTTAAATTATTATTATTTTTTTAAATGAAAGCATGGGTGACGAAGGATGGAATGTTCCTATACATTTCCCATGTGGTCCTGTTCATAAACTCATGATATTTTCCTAAATTGTTGGCGGTGACATTGTGACAATGTTTACAAATACATAACAGTAGATAACTTAGATCGAAGGTTAGTGATATTTTAATTTTGAGTAAATATATTTTGTCTTCAAATTATTGTAAAAAATCATATTCTATATTTAAATTAAATTATAGTACTTTGGAAAAGTTATATAAAACATTCTTTTCACCATGTGAAAATTATACTATAATTTACTAAAAACTCTTTGTTGCATAAGAATATTTTACACGACTTTTAGAAAGTAGAGAAAATAAATACTTAATAATTTGATTGAGAAATTGTTAAGAAATAAATTTTAAATTTAACTCAATTTCATAAAATTGATTTATAAATATACAAATTTTATTAAAATAACTATGATACCAGGTTAACAAATAAATTTTAAATTCACAAAAATTTATTTTTAAGATAAGATTTGAATCTATGTACAGTAAACTAATGTTATTATTAGTTAAAAAAAACATGTCAAACTATTTAACATGATTTCAAAATAAGTCATGAATTAAAAACTGATTTATAAAACTGGTTTATAAGATGGTATTACGAACCGATCTTATTCCAGTAATATGACTCATATAACTAGTAATCACATATGATAAAAATCAAACCTAAATTGCTTACTACAAATGGATCATTTCCACAAATACAATGCACGTAACCAAATACGATCAATCCACAAACATTATAAGGAAGAAAAGAATAGAAAAATGGTTGATGATGTTGGTTGGGAATAATGGTCGGGTTGACATTATGGCTTAGAACAGTGAAGACACTTGCAATGTAGCAACAGCAAAAACGCATCAATTGTGTTAATTTGTTCTTCATGAGCACATGGTGAGCATTAGAGAAAAGAGAGAGAGAGAGAGAGAGTGCTTGTGAAAGAAAATGAAGCACCAACAACCATATATATCTCCTGTTTCCAATGTTGTGAGGTCACACTGTGTTAGTGATTCTTTGCAATGGAGAAAGTTTATAATGGTAACCCTAGTGAAAGTGATGGCAACCCCTATGTTGTGCCATGCCACTATATATGTCACTTGTCTTGTTTCCCTTGCTTCATCATCACCATTCACTCATTTGTCTTTGGATACCATTGCTCACTTCCATTATTACCACCAATTCTTTTTATTTATCTATACTTTTATTCTTCCTTTTCTCATTACAATTTTATTTTATCTCTTAAGAAAATTTCTTGTTCTTGCTCTTATTAACTGTGTAATTTAAGTTCGTGTAGTTACTTTATGCATGTTATTAAAAAAGTTCACATCAAAGTATAAACAAGTGTCACATCATGGATATGAATAATGCAAGAAAGTATCTTTTTACAACTAAACACTAGTAACACTTTCATAAAAGTTTTGTGAGAAAAAGTTCATCAATATCTAAACACACATATTTTATCCTAACATAAAATCTTGAACTTATTTAACAACTTGTTAAAAATCCTCTAAAAAGTTTTTCTAAACTATTTTACATTATTCTATTTTCTATCTTCATTTGTTTGTTGGATGTTTCATATTGTCAAAGATAAAGTTATTTCAAATATATAAAGGATACAAATCTTACTTTACAAGTCGATTTTATATAATTGAGTTAGATTTAAAGTCTATTTTTTAACATGATTTCACAATCATGAGTTAGATCCTTCCTAACAAAATTTAATGCTAGTTGTGTTTATTGTTTCATTCCCTATCAAACAATTATCAAAGACCACTTATTAATCTTTCACTTACACGATTTCTGATCCCAAAGAATGTGCGTCTGATGGTATCGTATATAAGAGAAAAGTTTTCTCGTTATTCGGGTTCGGAATGAATTATTGAAAGTCTAATATCGACTAGAAATAAAATTAATTCACATTATATAAGTAAATACAAATCTCACCTTACTAGTCAATTTTATAAGATTAAGTTAAGCTTAAAATCCATTTGTTAATATTTGTATATTTGAATATTTTTAATCACTTATATGTTCAATTTATCCTTTTTACCTTTTAAACTAAATTATAATATTTAAAACACAAATTATCTAATAGTTAAAACTAAATTTTATGACAGAATAAAAGATCTATCATCAATTTAAAATGTAGTTAAGAAAATTATTCATTACAGTATATTATTTCTTATAGGAATTTAAATATTAAAAAAAGTATTTTGTGCATTGTAGTATTACTAGTTAAATTGGTGAAAAGTAAAACATATAGAGTTAGAGTTTGTTTAGCAAAGATGGATGTTTATGTTAAGGTTTGGTAAATCCAACAACCTTATCCTATTAATACCCATGTTTGTGGCGATGACAAGAATGTAATGATCCACACCCATATGATTTGGACATGCCTTAAAGTGGAAGAGAAAAGTTGACAAGGACAGATATAAATATGTTAAGGAAAAGGACAAGGTTAGGCAGCTCAATTTCTAATTTCTTCAAACCTTTTTTCCTTTATCTAATAGCTGTCAGAGACCAATCAATTTCTTCAACTAATCTTTCAATATCACATAATTGAAATAATCATGTGCCCTAAGAATTTACATTTGCAACAACACACCAACGTTACTGTCTTCTTAATTTATGCATCAATGTTTCATCGCCTTTCAAATCACCAACGGCTAATTTTTTTCCAAACCTATACACCATTCGCTCACTACCCTAACTTTCATCTTAATAATAATAGTAGTTAATGAAACCTGCCTCAGTTAGCTTTTTAATTAATTCATTAATTAATCCAACAACTTTTCTTTTTTCTTTTTGAATAATCATAACTTCCTCCATTATCATCAAATACAGTGTACCATTTTTACATGAAATAGTTTTAACTTAATAAGTAACTAAATATTAAGATTAGTTAGATATTTTCAATTTTAAATATGGTGTTAACTTTCATTACTCCAATTAATTATAAGTCATTGTAGAATATATATATATATTATGCACAACTTTTCCTATTTAATATGTTATTCCTTTTTTGTTTTAGTGGATACATTTGATCACACAATCAAGTATATTAGTAAGAAGTAACTTTTATTTAACCAAATAATTTTATAAGATTTAGCTAGATCTTATATTAAAATTTTCTTTTAGCTCTTAAAGTTAATGGGTAATTTTGGTCCCATGTAATTAGTAAGAAAAAATATTATTATTTTTATTAGTATAGTCAAAGTTTGTTTTAAGCCTTATAATAAATAGTTTAAGTAAATACGTAATTATTATTATTGTTATTATATGGACACTTAAAAAATTTGTTAGCAATTGAATGACACAGTACTTATGAACCAAAATTATCAAATATTAGAGGATTGATGAAATGTGCTATTAATTTCTTATAAATATTAAAATTGCATGTAAGTAATAAAAACAAATTTAGTAATATATAAATTTGTGGAGTACCCGCAGAAATTCTTTATTACTTATAACGATCTTATACTAAAATAAAATTAGCTTTTGTAATAACAAAATTTGAAAATAACTAATACCATTAGAATAGATTAATGTACATGATTGGTCTAAGTTGGAACAAGGATGCGTGAATGGTAAGATAGAAATTCTTCACCGACACGATATTACATTAATTTTCCATAACACGTGGTACACTATCCAATAATTTTCTTAAGCTTGTCATTTTTTATCCATGTTCAAATAATTAACACCAATAGGATATGAGGCATATGATTTAAATATAATAAAGCATTACATTGAATATAAAAGAGAATGATATTTAAAAAAAAATTATATATCATAACTATAGAAATATAGAATTACGAAATACGGAAAAGAGTCCCCAAAGTATCTAACGTATATATCATATAATTATTATTTTCAAATATTTATATTTCCATCCTAGTTTTTAAATGATGAGTAAAGTTTTATCATCACTTGATTTAACTTTTTGTTTAGTATGAAACTAAAATGATAATAGTAACAACATAACAACATATGATACAATAAAAAAATTATGATTTTAATAACTTAAATAAAACTCTCGCAAAATTTAGAGAGTTAATTTTTTAAAGTAAAGAGTTTTAACGAATGCTTATTTAAAAATTATAAAAAAATGTAAATATCATTTTATTAGAAACATAAGAAAAATGAATATATATTTTAAAACTAGAGAAAATATGAATATACCACTTTCATTACCTCAAAATCTATAAATCCAATTTCTCTATAAAAAAAAATTAAAGGATTAATAAAACTGTAAGAAACAATTTCAGGAATTTAAGTCATTTTTGAGTTTTAATTTGGTGTGATTAACTCTGTTTCATGACATACTGTTAGTTACTTTAAAAAGTACGTTGATATTTTTTTCTTTCTAGAACACAATTTTGTGAAGTCAAAACATGAGTTGTTTTCTAATGTAAAGTTAACGTTGCAAATTTTAATTCAAACATGTAATATAAGACCTTTTTACGTTTGGATCACAAAGACTTTTTCTTATTTTATTTTTATATATAGGGTCTTGCGTAAGAACATTTTATACATAATTAATTATAATATTAAATGAAATCTGATTTAATAACGATAAATGCAATTTTACTTTATTTAAAAAGATAAGAATACCATAAATATTATATAATTATTATATTATTTATTTAATATTTACTAATAAAAGTTAAAAAATAATTAAATAATAAAAAATTATATTTTAATATTATTAAAAATTAAAATATAATTAAACATAAAATGTTTAAATTAACAAAAGAATTAACAAAAAATAATAATAAATATCTAAAAAATTACAAAAAATAAAAATAAAAATAAAAGTATTAATTTGATATTTAATTGAATTTCCAAAATTCTTTTTTTATTGTTTAGAGATTTTAAAAGATATTTTTATATTTAAAAATCAGTTATATCTATTTATATTATTTTAATTAATAAAATTAATTATTCTAACTTTCAATATAAAAATAGATAAAATTAATATGCATTTATTATTTAATCAGTACCAGAGCACTAATTAATATTCTCTTTTTAAAATCACAACATTTAATAATGATGACTAACCTTATGTTATATATTTCGATATACAAAACAAAAAACATCACAAACGAAATACATCCGTTGACGCAAAACCCAGAATAAAATATAACCATTATTATAGAGAAACTAAATAAACGGAAAACAAAAGGAAAGAAATACATTAGTTAATGACAAAAAAAATAGTACACCAAAATCCACACACACTATACATATATTATATTTTAAAATGTATATAAAATTACTATTAATACAAATATTAAATTTTAATTGATTAAAATAAAATAGCATGCAAAATGCATCCAAAATGCAACATAAACGTGTTTTTACTAGTCTTTTATACAGTTCATATTACTTTTTTTGTTCCTTGTGACTTTGATGGAATGTATTAACTATGGTAAAACGAATTTTTAAAAGCTCACTTATGATTTGTTCCATAAAGAAAAAGACAAATAGATTGAATGAAAATAAATTAATAGAGTAAAAATATTTCAAAATAAATTAAAATTTTAAAAATTTTGACTGAAAAAAATTGAAAATGTATAAATAGAAATATTTGAAAAACAATATAATAAAATTAACCATTTCTAAAATTATTTATTTTGATAAGGAGTCATCTTCCAACAAACCAAGACTAGAGTAGTAAGTTTGTATCACGAATTAAAAAACTTCTAAAATTGTTTTTGCACATGGTTTTGTTTTTTATTTTTTAAATTTAGAACCGAAACTTAGACAAAGGTATAGGCTATGTTTAATTTTTGGTATGGATATTCTAATTTAGTATATATAATAAACTTACTTTCATGGCATAATTAATCATTTTAAAAACACATTTGTGCAATAAATGTTTGGATTAATTATGATTTTGTCCCTAAACTTTAACACGATTTTGGTTTTAGTCCCTTCTTCAAAGTTTAATCTAGTTAAGTCCCTCTCCTTACAAAATATATGGAATTGGTCCTCAATAGTGAATGACATTAACTAGTCATGGGGACCAGAAAAGTGCTTCCACCATCCGTCGTTGCTACCACGCCTTTGGTTGGAGGAGTCGCCACCATCGTTCAAGTGTACCATCGTAGAAGAACATGAGACCAAACCTCCACTTGGGGTTTCCCTCTATAGTGTCGCCAATTTTCCTCTTCCTTACCCATTTCTCTACACCCTTCACCTTTTCCTTCTTTTTTTTTTTTTCTTATTTTGATGTGATTTTTACTAATGGTAATTTTCTTTGTTGGAAATTTTTTGTTCCGTTAGGGAAGAATGGACCGAAATCAAAAATTGACAAAGAGAGGATGAAGGTGGAATGGAGGCACATAGGTGAAATTCTCTAGGTGTATATCAACGTTGGAAGAGAAGGAATGGAGATTGAAGATGAAATGTGGAGTTTGATAGGTAAGTTTGCAAAGTTGATGATTGAAAATGGAGGTGAATGATGGTGGCTTTGATGCTTTTGAGTGTAAAAAAATGATAAGGAGTAAGATGAAGGTAATGAATATTAGGGACCAATTCCATGCATTTCGTAAGAAGATGGACTTAATTAGATCAAGAAGAAGAAGAAGGCATAAGGATAAGGTGTCACTCTATTTGCCGCATCCATGAAAAAAGTTAATGTCGTTAGTTATTAGGGACCAATTCCATGCATTTCGAAAGAAGATGGACTTAATTAAATCAAACTTTAAAGTAGGGACCAAAACCCAAATTGTGACAACCAATTTCTTTATTTACTTTTTTTTTGTTACTATTATTTTCTATATTATACTTATAAAAAAATTTAACACATAATTTTACAATAACATATAACATACTTAAAATATTCACATACACATATATTTATATATTTTGCAGTATTGTATGCATCTTAAATTTACATCATTTGGTACATATTAGATTTTCTACACTAGAAGAGGAAGAAGTATTATTTATTTACAGTTTTCCTCTCGTAGATTAACCTTTAAACATGTGGAAAAAAAAGGTTATGGATAGGATTCACTTGGATTATTGGGGGTAAATAAAAAGTGACTCCAATATGTTCTTCCAGGATAATCAATGCATTTGGAGCATTTAGGAATGTAATAGTAGAATTTTCAGTTCCTTAAAACGTTACCGAATTATTACCACATTAGTTTGTCATGTGTTTCCCATAAATACTGCTACTATATTGGTAAGGAATGGGTCGGACATGTTAGGGGCAGCCATCTACGATGAGATTATAATATTCTTTTTATACACAACCACAAAATAGGAAAGTGGGACAAATATCACATAAAAATATAACATATCTCAATAAAATAAAATAAAATGAAATGAAAACTCTTTCAAATTCATGAAACTGAGTTTTTATCATACTTCATAAAGATTTAATTAATTTTGTAGTGACTAGTCGAGATAAATGAGTCTTATCATGACCAACAAAGTAACCCAAGAACATCTCATCTTGAGTAATATCCACTCATTTAAATTCCCAAGGTCGTACCTCTAACTATAACAATCAGATCTTTATTTATCATAAATTTTATTTTGATATTAAACCATATAATTCTATAAATAAATAAATAGGACTAGTGCATATATGAAAACAAATATAGATAAATAACGAGGATCAATACGTAATTGGAGGTAAATATAAATAAATAAATAAATGAGAATAATATAAATTAAATAAATATGACTAGCACAAAACTGGAGATGAATATAAACAAATAAATAAATAAGAATTAGAACTAAATATAAATTAGAATGAGATTAGGGACACCTCAGTTAAGGTAAATATAGAAATAAAAATAATTATGAAGAGATAAAAAATACAAAAAATAAAAAAATAAAATGATAAATGTCTCATCTCCTTACCTTAAAGATCGTAAGAGATAAGTGCACGTTTCTCCTTTTTATACACTCGCATTGTTGGCTCTTCTTGTTAACTATGCCTTCTTTGTTTTTATTTTTCACTTCATTGTATTGCTTCGTTTCACTCTCAATGTCTTTTTTTTTAGTCGTTTGAACCTTTGCTATTTATAAACATCTTAATCTATACATAGATATATAGATACACTTTTGCATTCAATTTCTTTAGATTTTGGTTAGATATGATTTATCTCCATCCTGAATTTTCTATAGAAAGCTCTTAAACATTTAATGTAACTAACAGTTTATACTTAAATTTTATCCATCATCATTCTTTATATTCTCTACATCCTGAATTCCTACATATCGAAAAGGAATAAAAGAAAAACTAACTAAAGCCATATATATTACTATATTCTATGTATGTTAAGTTAATAAATATCTAAAAGCTAAAACCTAAAGTAAGCTAGATACATATGACGATACATTAGCTCCTTCAATATATATTTAGAAGGTGTTTCGGTTTATAAATGTTATTTGCTAACTAAAAAAATTATCTTTATTTATTTACTTTATCCTTTGAGTATTTTTACTATTTTATTTAAATATTTGTTATCATTATTGTAGTAGTACTTATTATTTATTATTATTCTTATTTCTTTTTTTTTCTTTATAACTACATTATGTCTAATAATAATAATAATAATTTTTAGTTATATATATATATATATGTTAAACAATAAAATATTTATAAAAAATATGATTGTAATGCATCGTATATTATTGCATTATAAAATTTATGGATGTTACAAAAATCGTGTTATAGTTCAAGACCAAAAACATAGTTAACCTTAAATTTTTTAACTGAAAACTCACTTCCATAAAGACATAATTTATATTACTTCTGTAAAATCGGTTTACAAATTTAATTTAACTTAAATATAAATTTACAAACTTAATAAAAAAGGTATTTAATATTTTCAATGTAAAACCTATCTCCTTCTTCACAAAATCAACACCACCAAAACCTTTATCCACGTTCTAACCTCCCTCCTTTCCCTTTTCCTTTTCCTTCCTCTTTAGTATCTCAAAATTTTCTCTCATTCTTCCTTACCCATGAGTTGCTACTCAATCAGAAGGGAGAAGCTCCTAAACTCCTTGCTACTCACCCCATTCAAAGTAAGTGACGATCCCTTTTTCCCTTAGTTGTTTTTGGTTCACACATGCAAGAACTTTTTCCCCCTTGCATGTGCTCTTTTAGGTCTCTTGAAGGATCTTCTTTTAAGTGTGATTCCAAAGAATCGAATGTGTCTCTAATCCATGCTCTCTGTGTGTTCTAGAAGTCTCCTACGAGTTTTTAGTGTTAGAGCTTTTTGTGAGAAGGAGAAATATCGTTTTTGCACCACAAGGTGAGGGAAGCTATTTTCTTTTTGATGGAAGTAATTTTGTCTTGCCTGTTATAATTTGATAGGTTGAATTGCTGTAATTTTTGTGTTCTGATGTGTTGAATTAGTGAGTGCATGTGAAGTTTAATGGTTTATGGTCTTGGTTTTTGGATGTTTAGAACAAGGTGAAAATTTGCTATTTTAGCTTAAGCGAGAATCTTTAGCTTAAGCGAGAACCCCTAGCTCAAACGAGAGAAATCTACTCAAGCAAAATTAACTACAATTTCACTCACTTTTCTCTCTATTTAAGTTTAGTTCAAACGAGAATCTTTAGCTTAAGCAGGAGTCCCTGTGTATATATCATTAAGTGTATGTGTGTGTGTGTGTGTGTATATATATATATATATATATATATATATATATATATATATATATATATATATATATATATATATACTTAGATTATCCTATACTTATATATAATATAATGAGAAATATTTTAATTATTTAGCTCAGTTTAAGAATGACAATGTGGGGATAGGTTATGTAGGCAACCCATAAGAAAAAAAGTGTTGGACAGACTAAGTAGTTTGACCTGCTGACTTACTTTCTCTCGTATAACCCACAGAGACCAAGAATAGGATGGGATGGGCTAATCCACATAACCCATGTTGTGTGGATTTGCCTCAAAATGTATCCATATCTTATTATGTGTCTATTGATATGAGTATTGTGAGGGTTTGTCATTAATTAAAATTATTTTCGAGAGACTTTTTTTATCGGTTCTTATTTTCTACAACTTTAATAACTTGAAATTTAATTTTGGTTGTGATTTTAGTTATATGCATTTGTTATGAAATTTTTAAGGGACTTGTATTTAAAAATTAGAAATTATAAAATGATAAATGATATTTATATAAAAAATATGATTATAAAATTTATTATTTCTACTAATTTAATTAAATAAAATAAGGTTCTTAAAATATTAACTAAGAAAAAAAAATTATAAAATGAACAATCTTTTATTGTTATAACCGAGAAAGAAAATTATGAAATGAATAATCTTTTATTTGAATGAGCCGGTTCCCAAGTTCACATGTTAAATGTTATGTAGAGCGGATGAAAAAGATTAACTCACATTTCTTGTACGAACAAACCAAATGTAGTTCACTTATTTCGATTCAAATGGTGGACGGGCCAAAAGAAAGCGTACCAAATTGTATTACATACCTAATTATAATACCCATTGAACTAAGTATAAATAAATTTACTTTTGTTTAATTTTATAAACTTTATTTATATATGTATAGACGACTATGCAGCCAGAGCGAAGTGATTTTAAGGAAACATGTTTTTCTTTGTCAGTAAAAATAATAATCATAAAATAAGAAACGTATCAAAATTATTTGAAAATGACGAACTGTCTTCAATAATCCCACAAACGTGAGAGTTCGTAAACAAAACTAAACTAAACTAAAATAATTTACTCCCATATAGAATATGAAATTTCACAGCAAGAGAGTGAATTTTCAATTTGATCTTTAAAAGTGTTAGCTATTGTTATTTTTTACTTCCTCAGTTTAATAAAATATATTGACAATTCATTTTAGTATAAAAATTTAAATATTAATATTAGCGTGCTTTATTTATGAACTAAAATAATGATAATTACTTAAATTAAGAGACCGATAAACATATAAATGTATATATGATAATTTTTTTCCTTAATTTTAGATGCTATCATTAAAACTTTCATGATGAAAATTATAGTTTACACATACTAAAAGAAAATATGTCTAATTATCGTTTATATTTATAGTCTTGCCTAATGATCCTATCAATTCAACAACTCATTAATGGTAGACATGAGATCTAAAATTTGAAACTTATTATTGTCATCATACTTTCAAATTCAGCCCCTTATACTTTCTCTCTCTTTTCTTTTTTTTTTTCTTCTTCTTAAAATTGGGTTGGTATTTCACTTTGTCCATCATGCAAAATAGTTATTTGCTAAAAACCATCAAAATATACATAATAATTATTTCAGTATTTAGATCAACTAATTAAAATTTTTGTACAAGCTAATTTAATAAATTATTTAAATGCATATTTCAAACATCAACAATTAAAGAAGATACACTACCGGAATAACACGTAAACAAGTTGAATTGGTCAGTGATTTATACATTCAAATTGTACATGACCTTTCAACCCATTACAACCTTAATTTATTTTAGACCTGTCTAATACGATAATACAAATTAACAATTTAGCACCCTAGAATTAGACCAATGATTTTCTTTTTTAGGAATGGGTCCATATAATTCTGATTTTACCTATATATCTAATATCTTGGTGAAGAAGGACAGAAACAAGAAACAATGAATTTTAAAACAAAGTACCATTGTCTTCACAAACGCACTTTCGTTGTTGGTCATATACGAAAAAGCACATTCACTATGTCTTTCCATGTTGCCATGTCTTTCTCACTCAACCTTATCTTTGGGTAAAGGCCACCAATTAGGGAAAACAAAGTTGTGGATGAAAGTGTGGTTGAAAACAAAGCATTTGTAAACTTTCATTAGAAGTTACTTTTTCAAGAAATACTCATAGCCTAAGTTTTTGTAGGACTTCGTTATATGTGATTGCTTTTAACTTGTTTCGAGGTAATTACTAATTTATTATGTAATTATACTTGTTACGATTTTATTTATGTGAAAATGTGTTTTTTACTGAAGAAATTAGAATCTCTCGCTTTGAAATTTATTATTTAGACACGTGAGAATTATATTGGGTAGAAAATAAAGTTAAAACAGTAATTGTTTTAATTTATTGGAAGATGTGATCATGTTCACGAAAGTAGGGGACGTGCTCCCATAGAAGAATGATTTGGACACGTGTTATATTTTGTTTTTAGAGATTATAACCATTTATAAGCATGATTTTGTAATGTGTTTTTATGGGACCAAACTATAATTTGCAATTCAGTTGAAAGGTTCGTACGTATGATATTTAACAAATCTTTTCTTGCTCTGAAAGGGTTCCGAGGACGGCGTAGGGGACCTATAAAAGACACTCTGATGGCTAAGTCAGCACTGTGATGTCAGGGTTTTAGAGAATAATTTAATGCGTAATTAATGCATAGAACAGTGTGCTATTTATACCTTTTTACCTGTGGGTCCTACCTGAAATGGGCTTTTTGGTCCAATATTCCCTTTCTGGTCATTTCTGGATCCAATGGTAAGGAGAGAAATTACCAGGAGGTCCTTCGAGGGTTGGCGATGCTCGGTATTCGGTCATGAGGATTTTTATGGGTACTTCTTGTCTGTCTTGACCATCTAAAAGGTAGTTGGACTCGTCTTTGGTCTTGAGTGCAGAACAAATAATCTGGAGAGGGGTACTCGGTGTAAGGTGTGCGGCTTTAGGGAACTGTTGGCAACCGCACATTGCGGAGGGGGACGTCTAGTGCAGGGAGTGCAGCCAAGAAGGTCGTTGGTGGCTGCATATTACAAGGGGAGACCTCTTGTACAGAGTATGCGGGCCAAACGTTTGCTGAGGGCTGTAGGCTATAGAGAGGGACATCTAATGGAGGGTATGTGGCCATGAGGTTTGCTGAGGGTCGTATACTATAGAGGGGGGGTATCCAACACAGGGTATGTGGCCATGAGGTTTGCTGAGGGTCGTATACTTTAGAGGGGGTATCCAACACAGGGTGTGCGACCATGAGGTTTGCTGAGGGTCGTATAGTTCAGAGGGGGGTATCCAGCACAGGGTATGCGGCCATGAAGTTTACTGAGGGCCGTATACTTAGGTGTGGTTGCGACATAATAAATTACAAAAAGTCATCTTCTTTAAGTTGTAGTCATAGATTTCATTCAAAAATAATGTGTAAAACTTAAGTTGTGATTATTTTAGTGTGCATGTGTCAAATTATTAGGATTATGTTCTTTCATTATTTGATGCATCTAAAGTTATTGAATTGGATCTCGATAACAATATCGAAGTTCGAGAAAACTGTATTATCTTTTAAATAAAATAAGAAATAATTTTGTAGGATTAATATAATTTTGGATATCATATTTAGACTTTACAAAATAAAAAAAAATGATTGTAAATAGCGCATTTTATTATGTAGTATAAAGTTACCATCCTTAAAAAAACGTAACGCATAATAAAAATGTGATTGACATTTTCAAAATTATTAACAAAGTATAAGTTAGGGTTTAGTTTAGATGAAAGCGTAGTCCATATTTTGGGTGTCTAAGTATAGGTCACGTTTTGAATAAATCATAGTTTATACTCAGACGACTAGATTGTAAACTACAGTTTTACGAATAATCGTAATATATACTATTTTGAATAGGGTTAATTTGTGAAATTTTTATTTGTCCCCGAAAGGTCTTGTTGTATCTCATTAACTGCGAATTTGTTGTTTTTCTCCTACTTTGTGAAATAGAGGCTTTTTCCTCCCTTTGTCTTCCGTAAGTTATTGCGTTGAAGTTTGTTCTCTCTTCCTTCTTGTTTTCTTTATTCTCTTTTCATTTTAGTCTCCTAATATGTTAAACTACAAAATAGTAAAACGTTTTGGAGTGACACCATTGTAGTCCTCCCATTGTTTCTTTTGAGCTTGTATTTGCATTTGGAGGTTTATGCCTACGTTTTGGGTTTACCCAGTGACATGTTTTTGTATTTTGGGTCCTGTCATTGTGTTTTGCATTTTGGATTTTCATTTTGGGTCTTCCCATTAATGTTTTTGAACTTCTGCATTTTGCGTCATTGACCTAGTGACTTAGTGAGCTTCTACATTGTTGCGCTCCCAGGTTCCTCTCTCGTGGCTATAAGTTTTAGAATTTTTATGTGATTTTTTATTTTTTTATTTGAAATATTTTTTTTAAATATGTTGAATTTTTTTTTTTAAATATGTTGATTTTTTTTTTAAATGGTTTATTGTATGCTTAAATTTCGTTTGTTTCAAATTGTTGTTGCATTGAGTGATCCTTAGTTTCTCATTTGAAATTAAATACAAAAATTTGTACTACTTCTTGTTTTTTTTAGTGTATATTTTATAAAATTAATATAAGACGAGACAATATTGATAATGTACATGTATTGAATCTTGAATTGTCTGGATAGATAGTTTAAAAAGATTAATCATTTGTTAATAGTTTATTTGTGCATATAAATTTTATATACATATTTTAAATTTCATGATTTTTTTCTAATTGTATTTCGTATTAATTTTCGGGTGCATATTAGGTTTTGATTGATAATTTCTTTCATTTCATGCAACCTAAAGACCAATGTGAATGACAATTTTACGAAATTTAAGAAATGAATTTTAAAATTGATATTTACCAATGAACTAAAGAAAGTGAATCTTTTCGAATGGCATAGGGTAACACCTTGAATACAAAAGTGGGGTGATTTCATTCAGAGAATCTTGAAATTGTTCATACAATTTCAGTACATATACGTATGGATCTGGATTGAATTAATTCAGTACATTAGTGTTGAGTATGAGAGATACGTATAAGAATTATACAATTACCGCAATGTAATGAAGGTAGAAGTGGCGATGAAGTCAAGTTTAGATGTCCTTATGTCAATTTTTATGGAGAAGGTTGTATGCAATTGAAATTAGGGAACATTATGATGGTTTTCTTAGAAGTTATACAACTTAGACATAACACAACTGATTAATAAACTTTCCAACTATATCCTAAACTGAAGATGTTGATTCTACCATGGAAGAATGATTGGTGGAAATTAGACTTCCCAAGTATTTTCTAATGATCGCATATTATACAGAAAAAAATTTGAATGATTGAAAAAATGTCTAAATGGTAAATTTTAAGAAAATTTCTTAGCAAGAGTGGGTTGAATTAGCTGCGACTCAAATAATAATTTAACAAATATTAAATAATTACAAATTAAAAATAAATTACGAAATTAAAGATAAAAAAATTAGTATAATTTTTTGTAAATTAGTCGGTAAAGTAGAAGTGTTTTAATAATTTATAAAAGAGTCTGATGAGAATATAATCCAGAACAATGCAACTAATACAAGATTTTTCTGCCGTACGAATATATCTTTGATTTGGTGCAAATTGGTATATAACGTTTTTATATAAGGAAACAATATTTATAAACTAACACGTCATTAAATTGAGAGATACAACTAAAGATTTAAATCTAATAAATAAAAGATTATATTAAATGTGATAAATTATAATTACTAATAAAATAAATAGATATTCTGGTCCTAATATTTATCATAAAAGAATTGCTACTTTACATTCTATCCCTACATAATTGATAAAATTTAATTCAAAAGAAGAAGTACCCTTTTCCATGTTGATGTTTGTTAACTTTAAACTTTATCATGATAATAATATCAAGAAAGTGAGTGATATTTGTCATATATAAAGAGCATAATCTTTATGTGATCCAACTCTAATCATTGTGTAAGAGAGAGTCTGAAAAGGAGCATGGCACTAACTTCTTTTCTTAATCCCACACTCTCTTGTCATCATGTTAACAACCAGAGAATTAACACCAAAAAGTAAGTGCATATTCCTTTAACCTTTTGCTTCATGCTACATCTTAAGTTGATTCTCTCATAATTAATCTGCAATTAAGAATATTGTTAATCATATTATACACCATAGGTGGTTATTACTCATGTGATTCCGGTTAATCAGGTAGGACTTTGAAAATATTGAATACGAAAACCATGTGCTGCTTTAGACACCAGCTTTATAAATAATTTGAGGATGAGTTTAACTTTATGCTTTAAATTTTCTTATTACGGAAGGAGCAAATTGAACTATTTTTTGGATTGCAATCATACAAAATTAGATGGTATTTGAATGAGAAAATTATTAGAATTAGGAACGATAACGAGTCAAACTGGGAATGGATAATGTTTATTCGTAATTCGATTCGCAATAAAAAAATTTAATCGTTGTCAGACTTATTACCTGTACGAGAATCGATATAAAAAATATTCACAGATATTTTAAAATTTGCAAATGAAATACCTACAAATATTTCAAAAAAATATTTTATAATTTTTTAAAATTAAATTTAAATAACATTATAAATAAATATAAAATATAAATTAAATTAAATTAAAATTAAAATTTAATCTAATCTAATAAAATATAATTAAATTTGAATTAAATTTAACTTAATTTAAATTTGAATTTGAATTTCTCATAAATAATAAATACTTACACGTACAAATAATATGATATTCATACTCAATTTATTTACAAATAATATTAAAATATCCGTTATCTGTTATCTACTGATAATAAATATTCACGAATATCAATTATTCATCGAAGATTTAAAATCTTCGGACCACGTACGAAATTTTTTTTATATTTCTTATTAAAATCACATGTTCCTCTTCTATGAACAATAAAAACTGCAAGTCGTACTTTCTTTTACAAGAAAATTTTCTAGCAATTCCCACAAATTCTTATATTAATAAAAATTATTTAAGATATACTCAATGATAAAAATATATATATAAAAGAAAAAGAGTTTTGTTCAAGATTTTTTTTTATGTTTATTAAGAATGTTATAGAGTCTTGGAATTAAAAAAAAAAGAGTAAAGTTAAATATGTTTTTTATTTTTAAATTATTATTAAAAATGTGTAGTTTGTCTTGAAATTAAATTATATATTATTTAGTTCCTGAATTTTATGAAAGATAAATATCATTTTGAACCAACGACAGATAAACATATGAAACTTTATTTGTAATACGAAAAACTCTCCCCACATTATTTATTATTTATTAGAGAGAATGTTTTAACTACTATAAATTGCAGAAACAACATAATGTATAATTTATATCAGGGACAACACAATTTTTGTAAAATAGTTTGAAAGAAAAACATATATAACCTGAAAAAATAGAGTAAAAACCATAAATAAAGATTTAAGAAAATTATTGTAAAATATATTGGACACGAAATTTTTTGTAAAGAATGAATATTTAAATATGCTTTAAAATCTTAATATATCTTTAATTTATTTAAACTATTTTTTTTCCTATTTTTCATTTATTTTCTGGAATCAAAATTAGAGGGGTGCAAAAGGATGAGATTACGACAAGTCTGGAGAATAGCACTGACACAGTGACCAGTGTCGGTGTTTTAATGTGACGAGATACAAATTCTTATCGACTTTGTTCTCTCAGAATTGGACGAAACGTTTTTCCATTTCCTCTTCTAATATCGAATAATTTTATTTTTGTTCTAAAAATCAAATGTCATGAAAATCTATTCAGCAACAAAAAAAAAATAGCACTTTCCATCAAATTTATAAAAGTTATTATAGATTAAGAAGTTGATTAGTTTGAAATAGAAGTTGAGAACGTTAATCCAATTAGAAAGTGTTAGAAGGAAGTGAGAAAATGAAAAAAAAAAAAAAAAAAAAAAAGGCAATGCCAGTTGTAAGTCAATAATAATAAAACTTATAATAATGGACGGCCAACACAGTTCGTTCATTCAGCGATCTTAAGGATAAGACGTAAGAGTATTTGTCGGTCGTCCAATCTTTCTTTCAATTTTTTTTTAAATATATAAATTTTTTTAACTTAATTATGTTTATTTTTTATTTTTAAAATGTGGTTTTAAATCAATTATTGAATATTTTTTATTTTTTATTCTGATTTGTACAGAAAAAGATATAATTTAACAGGTAAAATTTAAGTTTTAGACATCTAATATTTTCATGAATAATAATAATAAAAATAAAAATATCATAATAGTTTACTCTATACAATTTATAACAAATAAGAACATATTTATTTTTCAATTTTTCTTTAAATTTATTAGAATTTTCTTTCTTCATTTTCCATCTGTGATAGTAATAGACACACTGCTGTATCGTTCAATCATTATTTTCACAAACTCTCGTAATGGCGTTTACGTAATTGGGTTCTCCAATATTCCTCGTAATGTTCCTCCCAAAAAAGATCTAACTCCCCTTTCAAATTATTCACTTTTTTTTCACCCATGTTACCAATCCCTTTCTAAGAATATTCTAATCATTTTCGATTTTGTATAGCTTTTCTAGGAATATACTAAAGGCCTTACTTCTAATAAACAAAATAAACAAATAACACTCATTTTTATTTTAAAAAAATATAATATTAAGAAAGTAATTAAATATAAGATTTTAGTGTGGTCGTTTAATAGCAAGGTCACTATTTACTTTATAATGTGATCGAATAACCAATTGTTTTTCACTTAAAATATAATATTTATAATCGCTGTGGTCAAAATATATATGTTAAATAATATATTGTATAGCAATGTCACTATTTGTTTTATAATATGATCGAATATTTCACTTAAAGTATAATATTTATAATCGTTGTGGTCAAAATATGTATGTTGAATAAGATATTGTTAATTCTTATTATGTTATTATTTATTTTCAAACTACATTCTTTTGTCTAGTGTATTTGAGTTAATTAACATTTCAATTTCTTTAAATTATTTATTTTCTTAATTTGATATTTTTATTCTTTAGATAGACTTAAATCTCACAAATGCACTGAACTTACAAACATTTTCAAAGTTTATAAAAACCTTTATTCCATAAATTCCGTAAACTTTATAAGTTAAACTAAAATGATGTCTTCGTCAAATATTATTGTTTTACAATGGTTTTGTAAAGACTTGAAAAATAAATAAAGAGTAGATGCAACATCTTGCGAGGGTTATGCCCTTGGAGTAACAGTTGACAGAAGTTAGTTAATTTATAACAATCACTAATCACTAGTGCAGAAATTCATTTTTACCTCGCCTTATATGCTTTGGTTGTCCAGGAACCGAAGCATATAATGACGCGGTGACATTTTTGCAATTTTAGACAACTTTTATGTCTTGGTTCAGCTTAACCCGAAGCAAAAAAGGATCATATGTTTCAGTTCGCCAAAAATCAGTGCCAAAGGAGGCTCATATGCTTCGGTTACACAGACCCGAAGCCAAAAACTCATTAGTCGTTACCTCTTTGGCCTCGGGTGGGTTTGAAACGGTGCCAAATAGGGCTATATGCCTCAGTTCAATTAATAACCGAGGCCATATGGTTTAATTAGGGCACCAAATTCGCGAGTCCCCATTTCTCTTCTTCCCCGCGCCCCTCTCTACAACAACACACTTTCTCTTCTCCCTCCGGCATGGCTGTTCCAGGCGCGGTGGTGATGTCGTCGACGTTCCAGATGCAGCAATGGTGGCTCTGGTGGCGCGGATTCGCTGCTGCTCCGATTTGTTCGAAGGTGGTGGTGGCGTTGCGTTGTTGCAGTGGTGGTTCGCTGCCTTCGTTCGTGGTGGCGCTGCTCTCTACATCTGGTGCGTTGTTCACAGTGGCGTGATGGTGGTGGTCCACATCTGGATGTGCGTTCGCGTTTCGCGCAGGTTGTGGGTTTGTGTTTCTGTTGGCTGCAGGTTTTCGCGCAGTGGTGCGTTGCGGAGAAGAAGACGAAATTGTGGTGCGGTGCGTTGCTTCCGACAAGGGTGGCGGCTGCCATGGTGATGGAAAGAGATGATGAAAATTAGGGTTGCTCGAGCATGGTGCAGATGTGTGGAAGAAGATGGTGATGGCTGTTGCGTTTCGCCGGCGAGGATGATTGGCTTCGATTCGAATTTGACCTAAGGCAGAAATGGAACTCTATGGCTTCGGATAACAACCGAGGCCAAAAGGGGTGCCTTTTGGTCTCACCCCAATATGCCTTGGTTCTAGACCCGAGGCAAAATGAGAAAAATAACCGGGGCAAAAAGTCTTTACTGCAGTAGTGAATACTCTATTTTGATGATTTGATTTGATAGTAGTGAGATTATGATCAATGCTTTATTATGAGAAAGGTAGTTCTGATTAGTAGTTTGGTATACTTGATTTGTTAAATATTGAGTATTTAATTAAACTAAAATCTTTGATGATTGTATGACTTTATGATTGCTAATTGAATTGGATATATCATTTTGGTCAAATTGTTATATTTAAGACATTTTTGAACTAACTAGTAGTATTTTGTTTTTCAATTGAAAACGGAGTAGAGTTGTCTAGATAACTCAAACTGATGATTTGATGTATATGTAGAATTCTAAAAAGTATGCAAATTTGTTGGGTGAACTAGCTAGTCGCTAGACAAAAATGTGACTTTGAGATTTCAGAGAACTCGAGTGGTCTTACTTGTCGGGTGAGCTTTTGAGAAAAGCTTTCAAAGATCTTGCTCGACGAACGAGTAAACCACTCGCTAGACAAAAATCTTTTTGTGAAAATCTAGTGAGTTGAGGTTGGCTAAGTCACTAGGTGATCTCTATTTTCGCTAGGTGAATTCATTCCCAAATCATCATGTTACTACTATTTGTTTCATTTCACTTATTTAAGGTCAGCCAAATCAAACAATTGCAACACATTCTTTGCATTAACTAAAATCATGGTCATTTATTTTGTTTGTTGAGCTTGGTTGTCCTCAACAAAAAGAAACTTAGTCATCTTCTCATTTAGCCTAAAGAGCTAGAATGACTACAAGAAATGAACGTCTATGTGAGGTGTGACTCCATGTTGTTTAGACATTGGTTGGCTAGGTCATTTACATAAAAAAACAAGTAGCTCGTTCAATGGTTTTAACTACAATCTTTGTTGCATTTGGAAGATATTGATTTCTCCAAATACAAATTCTCATCGATGGTGATAGTGTAGTAAACTCAAAGATTAAGACATTGGAAGATATTTTGACTCTACATTATTCTTGTAAGGAGCATTACGTAGAAGACATTTATCCTTTCTTCCTTATTTCCTTTATGCTTTGGAAGAAGTTGAATGAAGTTTCCATCATGAGATGCTATATCATACACCTCTCAAACTCTATGATGTGGTCCTTGAACCTCATCTTATCCAAGATAAACTAGTTGCTTATTTATTGTCAAATACTTACTTCCAATGTTAGTAGCTTGTACAATTTTTTTTTATTAATGAGCATCGCATCAAAATGCTTAGCTTACAAAACATTTTTCATTATTTTGCCTTGAAGGTACTTTTAGTCACAACCTTCATAGTAATAGTCGTTCACATGATCACCCTTAATGGCTTGACTGAAAACCAGTTGATAAACAATGATAATGTGACCTAACATACAAAAGATGATGTATGTCTTCCTTAGTACCTTCGCAATTCAAGGTATATTTTTTGCTTTATAGTGAAAAAGCCCTTACTATCACATCAAATTAGAGTCATTGTTAAGGCAAGTCTCCTAGGATCCAACTCTCTTACATTGATATAATGCTTAATGAAGATCTTGATGGGTGTGATCATTGTTGCCTTGGGTGATACAAACTTATAAATCTATAGTTCCCTTTTGAGTATAATCCCTTATAAAGAGATGCTTAATGTCAATATGTTTGAAATAAGAATGCAATATATGATTTTTAGAGATACTAATGACAACACTATTATCGCATAGAATATGAATGTTACTTTTATAAGCATTATGATCTTTTAGTTGACTCTTGATTCATAGTAGTTGAGAAAAAAAACTAGCCACTGAGATATATTCTATTTCAACTATTGATAGTGTTCCAATCTTTTGTTTCGTGCTTGCCAAAGATACTAGGTTCTCTCAGATGAAGTACCCTTACTTGTAATTTTTTTTCTCTCCACTTTATCTCCATTGTAATTTGCATCACATAATTACAAAAATAAGGTTAGTGGTTCTGAGGAATAACAAAAAAGTACTTTAACAACTATTAAATGAACTTCTCATGGATTATATTGGAAATGTGCACATGAAATCAACAAACATAATAGTTGGTTTAGCATTGTCTTGGTCATATAATCCTTCGTAAATGGACTTTAGCTTCATTTGAGATATGAAGGATAAGTTTTCTTGGAAGGTATATGTCATCCTCACTCGTTCAATCAGATCTCTTATGATAGTCTTAGGTAGATGATTTTGTTAGAATTATGGTGCTTGATTTAGTCCCACATCGCTTAGAATAGTGAGTTGTGGTTATCTATTTTACTATATAAGAGACTCTATGTAAAGCTTTAAGATACACCAAAAATATACAAATACTTCCTAGTGTAGTCGTGGACGTATGCATACACATTGTAGCCGAACCACGTTAAATTCTCTGTGTCTATTTTTCTCTCCTTTATTCTTTCCTTTATTGCCTTGTTCCTAACAATTGGTATCAAGAGCCATTTTTTCTTAGTATGCTCTGTGGTTGCAGCATTGTCTGATCTTCCACATCAGAAAAGATTTGGTTTCTATTTTTTTTTCTTCTTGGGGATCTCAGTTTAGAGAAGTAGTGGGAGCTTTGGTCAAAGGCAGCAGGAGCTTTGGTCAAAAGCCGCAGCAGGAGCTTTGGTCAAAGCAGCAAGAGCAATGGCATTGGAAGAAGGGAAGGTGAGGATTGAGAAGTTTGATGGCAGTGACTTCGGGTTCTGGAAGATG
>Ga0209589_1001031_pt1 | contig 43790 bp, 15 predicted proteins | sample CowpeawhiteBW_FD_187525 | JGI IMG/M metagenome (GOLD analysis project Ga0209589, IMG submission 187525) | Root nodule microbial communities of legume samples collected from California USA - Cow pea white BW (SPAdes) (version 2) | ecosystem: Host-associated > Plants > Roots > Nodule | place: USA...
TTTTTTTTCTTCTTTTTTTTTTCTTTTTTTTTTTTTTTTTTGTTTTTTATTTTTTTTTTGGTTTTTCTTTTTTTTTTTTGTTTGCTTCTGGTGGTTTTCTTATCTTCATTCATTTCTGTTATAGTTTTTGCTACTCTTTTTTGGGAGGACAGAGTGGTGGGCTATGATTACTTAGTTCCCTCTGATTTGGGTGTTTTTATGATGGGTGATTTCACTATCATACCATTACAAGTTCTCGAGTTATTATTAGTCGTGTGGGTAAATTGTGGATTTTTGAAATAGTTCTTTTGGATTTGTAATCGATTTGGACCAACAGGTAAGACATGGACATTTGAATCGCTTTTTTCTTTCCATAATAGTATATTGAGTAAATAGTATATCCAGTGTCAGCGTTCACCATTATTCAGTTATGAATCGTTACATATAATGGATTTGTCATTTTTTTAATAGTAATCACTTTAAATGTTATATTTGTTATGGTTTCTGATTATTTGTATCTATCATGATTTCTGAATAGTTGGCAATTTTTTTTTTTATATTTTCTGGTTTATAGAAAATAAACTATTTTCCATTTTTATTTTGTCAAAGGACTGTTTTATCATTCTTAACAGTCTTCTTATGGTTTCACAAGTATAACTGCATTTCATGTGAAGCTATTCTGCAGTTTCCATTTTTTCTTCTTCAGCTTTAAATTCTATTGACCCTGTGCGATTTTGTTTACAGCTTGTAAACCTTCACAGGGCAACAACTGATGCAAGACGAGATTGCCTTTTGCATAAAAGGACTCTGCAACCCTGCATGGTAGCTGAGCTGATATCTGGATCTTCTTTATTTAAATTGGTGTCTATACAGTATGCAGTTTTGTAATCTCAGAGCCTTTTTCATTATTGGAATTGAAGATTAAGGAAATGGAGAAGGTTTGTGAGTTCTGCACGGCCCTGAGGCCACTTGTTTACTGTAAAGCTGATTCGGCATATCTTTGTCTATCCTGTGATGCGAAGGTGCATTTGGCAAATGCTTTGTCCGGCCGGCACCTCCGGAACCTTGTGTGTAACTCATGTGGAGATCGTGTTGCTTATGTTGTATGTTTGGACCACAAAATGTTAATCTGTCGAGACTGTGATCAAAAGTTGCACAATAATTCTTTATCACACCAGAAACGAGCTATCAGAAGTTTCATAGGTTCCCCTTCTGCTAAAGACTTTGCAGCACTCTGGGGGTTTGAATTGAATGAGATTGAAAACTGTGCCAATCAGGATCAGTTTGATTCAGTTTCTTGTGTTTCTGCGGAATTGAATGTAGCACAAGTCTCAGGAAAGCCTGACATTCAAAATGGGGTCCCTTCACTGCTAGCTGGGGCCAAACTTGATGAGGGATCGACCAGTCAACAAGGTCAGGTAAGCAAGACAGAGTTTTAATATCTCATTTATTGTACTGATGAAATATATTATACGTAGTTTTGGATTTCAGTCATTTCAAAACTACTTTAATAGCTAAAGCTCTCATGATATAAAATTTAGCTTTGTCACCGAAGTTTTCCAATAAATATAAGATGGCTGTAGTCATAAACCATCTGGTACTTCTGAATTGATTGACTTTATAATACTGAGCCCATAAAAGGCATAGTTTAAAAGCACGTACACACATGTATATTAAAGTTTACGAGTTTACTTTCCATACTTTGTGAGAATTAGAGGAGTCATTATAACGACTTAAGAGTTGAACAGGATGTACACTGTTATTGCTTTCAAATTACTTTAAAAGGATGCAATAATAGAGTACTTGATACTTTAGTTCCGAAAATTATAAAGTAATGGTTAATCTAGTCCTCGTTTTATAAAAAGGATGTCAGTTAATTTAGTCTATCAAATTGGCTCCAACAGTTAATTTGGTCTTTTAGATTATAAAATTAATAATTTAATTCCTGAATTCAACAACCACTGTCAACTTTGCTATCTAATTTAACAACTATCCATCAATTTGGTTCTTGGCATTTAGGGACGAAGCCACTGATAATACACAATAAAGTGAGAGGCTAAATTGACTGATACACACTTACAATCAGAACCCAAAATGACTTACATTTAAACTAAAACAAGTCGAGGGATTACAATTTCTTTTAACAATTCCAGGGAGTAAAATAATTAATAATTTTTTTTTTTGGAAATTGATTTGATGGTTACTCTTGTCTTGGACAAATGATAGAAACTACCAGTTTATTAAATCTGGAGCAAATCCAAGGAATGGTTTGTGCATTCTCAAATTTAGGAATATGCAACATGTTTTGGCCAAATTGGTGTTCCTCTCACCTTGTAAAATCTCTTGTAGTTGCTAAAACTTCCTTCCTTTCTCATTGTATGACAACCGCTTGGTCAGAACACAACAATTACGGGAAGGTGTAATTTAAAATGTAACCCTTAAAGTATTTACTTAAATTGTAATTTTTTTTTTCTAGTCCCAATTCAATAAATCAAGACAACAAATAGTATAATTTGGATATACATGTCTAATTAATTAGAAAAAGGAACAGCTTCTATCATATGTATAAATGCAACCCATATGGTTTACTCTTTTCCGCTTCTGATACAAGTTAAAATGTGATGCATCTCAATTTTTAATATTGTCTTGCAGATATTGCACAATCATCAAGAGCGTCAAACTATTGTGCAGCAGATTATTGATCTAAAATGGCTCCAACAAATTGAGGAGATTGATTATTCTGCAAAGATCAGCAGGCTAAAAGAAAAAAAATCATCACCTTCATTATATCACACTCTTAAGAAATTGGACGAAAAATTCAATGGTCAATCACAAAATTCCCAGGATTTGGCTACTAATGTTCTGGAAAAATACTGTCCTACTGTGGAGCCGAGTACAGAAACTGTGCCCTCTACTTTTTCTCAACTTGATAATTTATCTTCATCTTCTATTATCGATCTTCCCTTGCATGGAGAATTGTTCTGGACGTGCAAAAGTCCACTTCGAAGTAATCAGGTCAGAGATTTCTTTGTTCGAAGACCACTGGTTTTAACCTCTGTTCTTCTTTATGAAATATGAACTGCTAACTTCTTCTCCTATTTTGCACCTTGCTTTGGTGGGATGCATGCCTTTGGTTACATGAAAATATGAACATGTACACACAAATATCAAAACTTTTTTCGATTGAAGTTTGAAAGAGAACACTAGGTTTTGTACGTCATTGGATAATATATTTAGCATATGATGAAGAATGGGAACATAGAACCGAGGAATAAACACAAAAACAATTGAAAAATTCCATATTTGATATTAAATTATTAAAGATAAGCTATCATCAAGGAGACAGATATTATGCTGTATAGGTAACTCAAAGGGCACTAAATCTAACCAGACAAGCAACGCGAGCTTAAAACTCAAGTATATCTTGTCTACTCTGGGAAAGAAAACCACAATCTAGCTAGGGATAAGATATCCCAATTCCCATTCAACTAAATCCTAACTTCTGAAATTACGGATATTCCCTCAATCCTGATTATAAACAGCAATTCACATTTTCTGCTACATTACAAATCATAATTTAATCGAATTTGAAATAGAATTTCCCCATACTGCAATAAGCTTCCAACAGTTATAATTGTTATACATTTCTCCTTTTCCTTTATTGCAACATATTAATAAAAAAGCTTTATGATGATGTCTGTGTAACCCAGCAAGGATAAACAGAATTACATATTGATGAAGAGCTTAAAGGACAAACTGGACCAACAAAACCCATACATAAGAAAGGATATTATGCTAGAAACAAAACACAAGTATAGTATGCTAAGAAAAGGAGTTATTTTTACATATAATTATTGAAACGGGTATTGGTTTCATAATATAAGATTAATATCATTCCAAGACTTTCCTAATGGTGAAGGTCCTCCTATGCAAAGGCTTTAACTTGTCTCTTCCAGGCCTATCCTTGTTTAAAGAAAAATTGGGTTCAAGCTGGAAAAAATGGAAAATCATACAAACAAATTTCAGCCAGCTTTTGAATGTCTTTAACAGGAATTTGGTTGGAAAATGCCAAATTAAACATGCTCTTGATAGGGTTTCTAAACTCAAATCGGTATCATAGAAAGTTTGGAAATTTTGTTTCAAACATAGCATGCTGGCTTTTTAATCTTAGACCTCCCTCCCAATCTGTCAGTGACAAGAAAGAGGAGGAGTTGAATATCTAGTAATGTAGCAAGACACTTGTTTTGCTGTGTGTTTGTGACTGCTCTTGCATTTGATTCATTTATATTTGGTTGACATTATATTGATTGTTCAGTATCTACATTTGGTCAACTTTATACTTGTTGTCAAAATGGAAATTTCTTTTTGTCAATGTTGCAGCTGTGGTCCCAAAATATTCAAGACCTTGGTATATGTGAAGAACTTGTTCGTCTGGATGATTTTAACATCCCTGATGTTGACTTAACTTTCCAAAACTTTGATGAATTATTTGGAGGAGATAAGGATCCAATTAGAATATTGTTTGATGATCAAGATGTCTCCTGCTCTTCTTTAGAGAAGGATAAGTCAATCGACAAGTCAGATATTGACAATCTAAGTGCAATGGAGGTCTGAATTTCTTCCTTTATAAGTCAACATATTTTCATTCCTTCTTAGTGTGTTGATAGTTGTAGGGCTACATCAGACTACAATGATTAGAGAAGAGCGTCATAATATTTATATCAACTTTAGCAGAATGTGAACAGAAATTTATTTTTGTAAGGCTAATTTTAAAGGACAAAGGGCAATATTAATGCAGAGTAATAATGTTATGCAGAACAGTGCACTTCAGCAGTTTCCTTTCGGTGACTTATCACTTCTTGAATCAAAAGCGGAAATGTGAAACTTTCAAATTTAGACATGAATAATATTGGTTTAAATGCTTTCTGATTCATGGTTTTGGTTATACCACACATTTTTTTGGAAAGCATTCAAACACAAATGCAGTTGCAATGATACCATAGATACAGTAAAATAGTTAATATAAGTTTCAGCAATCATTGTATGTAACTACTTTATATCTTGATTTCTGAAGCTATTTATAACCACAAAAGTTCAAAGAAATACCATAGAAGAAGAATTGGAGGACTACTGTGTCCTCCCATGTGATACAATGATTTAGGTCCATAATTGTGTAATATATGGTGCAAATGTTTTGAAGCTCCCATATTTTTATAGTATAAGCTTTAGAATAAAAAATTCATTATGTAGTTTAAGGTTAACTCCAGTTGATCTTCATCAAAATCATCTAATACTGTATTCATGAATAGTTGATCGAGCTAAGATATAAGAAGTCAAGGTAACATCGACGAGATACCCCGTCTCCAAAATAAAATACCTATTAATTGTACTCTTGTTTTTCTGTCATGAAAGGATTCTTCGGCTTCTGCATCCATTAATCTCTCCCAATATGATCATGAGAACAAGCATATGAACCCTCTCGGCCAGTACTGTCCAAAAAGCATGGATCCTACGCATGCGACTCAACCATTTGATTCAAATATACCCTTATCTGTTTTGGGATTCACTTTGGAAAGCAGTTTCACAGGTCATGAGGACAGTGTCCTTTCTCCCTACAGTGAAGGGAAGGCTTATTCAGGTAGTTAAATTGAATTGAAGATTGCACATGTGGAGCCTAAAGGAAATGTCATATGAAGTATAAAGAGAAAAGGTCTCAATTGTGAGTTCTGAGTGCTAAGTGTCTCACTTTAGCCTATGTTTAGTTGAGTCATTTTAACATGCCATTCAGTTATTATCACATACCTGTTAGTTCTTCATCTCAGTATTGTCAATTTTGACATTCGAGTTTGTTTTTGGTACCTCATTGATCTATTACCAGCAATAATGCATTTTGTCCCTGGAAATATTATTAAGTTGATATTTGTATTTTATCAATTTTTATCATATTTATATTCTTTCTGCTTCCAGGCATGAGAAGCAATTTCGACTTCTATCCAGGAAACCTGGAGCTAATGTAAGAAAGAGAGTGAAAGGCATTGCTATGACAGAAAGCATTTGACTTTTGCATATTCATGCTGTAGATATCTCTCTCTATTCCAGATTGTTCCTCATCATGAAGCATTTGTTAACTTGATAAATTGATTCGCTCATATTTTTTCTGTTCATAATATATTGTAAAAGTATAGCATCATGATATGTGCTGCTTATTCAGAAAATATAGTTAATCTATGTGTATGTAAATATGAACAATTTCTTCCAAATTTGAGTTTTCTTCCTGTTAAAAGTCTAATAATCTTGACAACTCAATTCCTACATGGTGTTGTATAACATCCACTCAATACCATGGACATTATATTCAGCGGAAAAAAACTCTACAGACAAGTGTTGCAAGTCTCCATGTAATACAAGGAGAATACATTCTTTGCAATATACAGTCCTTTATTGGTTAAAGTTCATCGAAAAATATAAAACTATGAGAGATTTACTAAATTTCGTGTTAGACTCATCTAAATATGTGATTTTCAATAATTCATCTAATGGAAAATATTGCGAGAGTGTGTAATCTACATGCATAAATACTTTGCAAGGTCTTTTTGGTTCTTGATAAATGATATGTTTGTTGCTGTACCTGCAGATCTATGGACTTATTCTGGTTTCTCTTGATAGTTAAGTTTAGTCAACCCTTTGCATTTTTTTTTGCTGACGTTTGAAATCTTAAACCCTATTACAGAATAATCTACCAATACTCAACAGTTATGTTTCAATTCAATCAAAGTTAAGGATTATGCTGTACAACTACAAGCAGCCATTTTCAGTGGCAGCTCTATGCATTGAGAGTAGTAGAGAAAGGGACATTTGTGATTTGCTCTTCAGACCTTGATAAAACTTAAGAACAACTAATTCAGCTTTTAGCAGTGTGACCAAAGCTGTAATGAAAGGGAAAGATAATCTGAACATTGTTTGTTTATGAAAAAATAATATCTGAGAAGAATTGTGTGGCTAACTTAACAACCATGACACGTGGGAAAGAGTTTATCTATTGCTCATTGAGAAAGAAATTAACGTGAGGCTTTTGAATGAGTGTTATTTTATTCAACAAACATTTTGATACCAGATTTTGATGGAGTAGCGATTAGAGGAAGAGGTTGTTGTAAATGTGATAAAGAAGCAATCCCTCTAACCTCTCACTCCAATTCCAAATAGAAAGACCATGATTTCTTTTCTTTTCTTTTCTTTTCTTTTCTTTTCTAAATGAATGTCAAACTGTCTTAATCCACTTCATGACTTGAAAATGGGAAACCAAAGCCTAAACCACACCAGCCAGTACCCTCCTTCAAACTAACTTCAAATTCAAGCATTATATAATCAAATGCTGCCCTAACCGCAACTGCACCTTGAATACGCCCTCTAAACTGTCTTCGCCTCTTATTATCTTTCTGTTAGAACCAAAAAATTATTATTTCTATTTATGTCTATGCTCAAAACCAAGAATAAATCATACAACGTGGACCCCCATTTACCAATTTTATGTCATTCCCTTTTTACAACTTTATATGTATGTAATTTTTTATTTTCTTGTCCGAAGGGTTTTTTAAATAGTTATTTTGTCCTTGTGTAAGTTCTTTCAAGTCCTTTAATTAGAAAAAATAAATTTAAGGATCGTTTTGACATCAACGGTTTTTAAAAATAACAAACAAACATATAAGTGCTTATTATTTCATTCGTGTATATGTAACATCAAACTAAACTTTATTGTATTTCTTTTATGGATTTCAATTCTTAAAAATGTATGATGCACTTAAAGAAATTAATTATCAGAGTGAAAAAATAATAATTCGCTGAGCCGTTTCAACAATTTTGAGTGCTAGATTTATGTAGAGTGTAGAATATAACTGGTGACCATTTTAGACAAATATTATTTTGTTAGCTATTATTGTTAAGATAATACAAAAAAAAATATAACATTTAATAATATTAACAATGTATAAATTTTAATGAGAATTTTATTACGCTATTTGACATATACAATGGTTTACTAACCTCCGCACAATAGTTTCTGCATTAAGTAATAATTATTGATGTGAGCGCATATGGATTTGACATTAAACGCATATATTAGTTAAGTATAAATGAATAGACAACAATGGATATAGCAATAATTGAGAGCTAAATTGTAGTTTATAAAAAGAAAAAATTATCTTGACACCTCCTTTTTCTCTTATTTCTATTTTTCTGTTAATAATAAAATACTATATTTAACTAATATAACAAAATTTTGAAATAAAATAATAATATTTATAGTTATTAAATGGTAGTATAAAATATAATACATGTCAAACTATGATTATCCTTTATAAAATATTGCTGAAATGAGTTTTGGATGAAATTAAAAAGGTTGCATAAATCAATTACAGTAGTGAGAAACTGCATTGCTCCATAACAATTTAGTAAGAGAAATAAATTAAAATTAAAATGAACCTTCTTTGGAATTTTTTTATATAATTTCTCCGAATTTTCATTTTTAAATTGTATATAATTAAATTTTAAGTTATCAGTAAGACTAAAAAATCACGCCATTTTTATTACATAAGACTAAAAGGAAATTACATCAATGGTCAATGCTTAAGCAGGAAATTTAGTTTTAAGAAACACACCAATTTTAAAATACCAAAAAAATCCTCAAAAGATTTAGCAGATCTTACGGAATGAGTAGGGGTAATTAGGGAAAGGCATAAAAGTTGAATAAGCTCCGAAAGAGCGTTCTGTTAGGAAGTGTGTCAGAGACGGTTTCTTTCTTTCTTTCCATGGCACCAAACACACTCGCCTCAACCATTACCACTATAAAATCTCTTCTTCCACCTCTCTCTCTCTCTCAAATCGCTTTCTCTTTCTAAAATCGCCTCACTCCTGGAGAGAAGCTCAAAGCCAACAGAGAGGTCAGTGATTTTCAAGAAATTCTCGGTTTATTCAATGAACAGTAGCTTCTTTAATTCAATTTTAATTTCTCTATGAATTAACTTCATTATACATTAAGTAATTTGCATGTTCGACTTATTAATCATTTCATCGACATTTCTTGAATAAAACTTAGTTCGACGTTTTCTTCGATCGCGCACTGTGATTCTTTAAAGAATCGGTTATCAAATTATTATGATCTGAGAATAAATATGAATTAAGTGATGCTCGATGAAACAATTCAGTTAATGATCGATCATCACATTGCGATTCCGGAATTCTTTTCAGTTATAACCATCTTTGTCTGATTTTGCAGAATCGAGAAAAATGCTTAATAAGGACGCTTGCTCTCCCTCCTCCAACGGCGGATTCGGACCCGCTTCCGCCTCTGGTCAACTGCCGTCGAACGGAGGCTACGGTTCGTTGTACTCAGCTCTGTCGAACGATAACCTTCCTTCGCTCTCCGCGAACTGCAGCAACGGCGGCGGCGTTTCGCTGTACCCGTACTCCGAGTCAGCAACTCAGTATGACTCGTGCGTGATTCAGAAGCACCAGGACATGGTGAACCGTCAAAGCATGTGCCTGAACCGCCTGGTGGAGACTTCCAAAGAGGTGGATGCTCTGAGGCAGGAGAACGGTCAGCTCCGGGCCGCAAACAAGGAGTTGCAGAAGCAGCTGCACCTCGTCATCCAGGCTTCGCTGGAGACTCAGTTTGCCGCCGCCGGAAGTGGCTCCTCCGGCCAGACTCAACCGACGCTGTTCGATGTCTTGCATGGCTTCCGCAGCCTCAACATTGGGGAAGGCAAAGAGAATTATGCCGATTGGAATAACAACAGTAATCATAATCACAACAATATTATGAATAATAATAATAACAAGGACCTGCAGGAAGTTTCGGACGAGAGTCCAACGAGCGTGATGGAGAATAACGTGGTGGAAGTTGAGAGATTCTCGCTCCCTAAGAGCATATCTGTGAGGTCCAATGGTTACTTGAAGATGGCTCAGTCTGCTGCTCTTGCCACCAATAATAATGCAACTCGCAATAAAGGTGCCACTCGCCCACGCGCCACCGCAACTCCACCTGAAGCCGTTGTAAGGACACACGTGCTAACTCTCTATATATGCTTGGGCTTTTTAAGTTATTATTATTATTATTTATTTTGATATGTGATTATTGCGTTTATCGTTATTTACCGTACTTGACGTGCTTGTTAGTTGCTAATTATTTTCCTTTCAAAAGAAGTAAAGCCTTGCTTGTCTATGTCATTACCTGGTGGTAGCTGCAACGAATGGAGTAGTTTCTGGTTGTTGTTTTCATTTGCGTGTGCTTGTTTTGGAAGTGTGCAACTCTAGTTAGCAATCGGGTTCGCAGGACCCATTAGCTCAAGTTGCTCTAAGGCATAAAGAAGTAGCCCAAGCCTTGCTGTGACAGTTGTAACTTGTTTGGTGGGTAGGAGCTAGCATAACCTGGGCTTTGGGGTCGTTAGGTTAGGTGGGGCTCTAGCTTTTCCCGTTGTTTCTTTTTTCTTGCGTGGGTATCATGTCCCAGTTAAGTAAGATTAATTTTGATAAGGAGCCATACAGTTTTGGTATTGTATAGGGGTCAAATAATTATGTGGTTTTTAAAACCTCCATGAATTTTTGAAATATGGAGAATTGGCAAGGCTGTGTTAGCCATACAACACACGTCCACTAAATATTGTTCTTTCATGTGTAGATTTGAAAAGATTTATGATAGTCATGTTTGATCTGTCATTCTGCTGCTAGCTGCTAGTGGTTGGGTATGTTTAACGTTTTGATAGCCACAAACAACAATTTCTAATTCGTGTTAGATGACATTATTGTTTTTAATTGGTAGAGTAGAGCTGATGCAAATATATTTTATTTATTATGGAAATTTTTATTGTCAGCAAATAAAGAAGTCATTTTAGTAAATAACGTAATTAGTGTGTGTGTGGAAAGTATATGTGCACCGTGCACATAAATGCATAATTGGACATGATATAGATAACAATATCTAACAAAACTTTAATTATTTTTTGTATGAATTCACATTATATCTTTTCCTTCTTACACTTATGCTCGTTTAGACGATGACATCTAAATTAAGAGAGTATAGTTCAGCTTACTTAGAGAGGATGACACCTAAGTTAAAAAGTCAGCTTAATTGGTTGAGCACCGTATGTATGAATTGTTATAATATCTTAAATATATTCAATGTTTATGGATGAAAAAATTACGAATCTGACTTAACTACTGTTGATAGTTGGCAGCCTAAAATATAGGAAAGAGTTTATTTATTTATTATTATTGTAATTTATGCTATTTGATTGTTGTTGAAATTTTTGCATATGTTGGCATGAAATGGTACAGCAGAAGGTATATGTGCGGGGAGGGCAGAAAGAGGAAGAGCCTCTGGAAATGGTGGTGTATAACCAGGGGATGTTCAAAACTGAGCTGTGTAATAAGTGGCAGGAAACTGGTACATGCCCATACGGAGACCACTGCCAATTTGCGCACGGTATTGGGGAGCTTCGCCCAGTCATTCGCCACCCACGCTACAAAACTGAGGTCTGCAGGATGGTCCTTGCTGGGGTTGTGTGCCCATATGGCCATAGATGCCATTTCCGCCATGCACTCACTGAACAAGAGAAAGCTGTGGTATCACAGCCTAAGCCCAGAACAATGAAGCTGGAAAGATAGGAGTCCGTCTTGTCTGCTGGAGTAAACGTAAATGGTACATAATATTCTTCATTGTGTAATTACAAACATGGACAACTACCACCTAAAAAATAATATTGCTTTCTAATGAATTGGAAAAGTAAGGGTAAAATACAAATACAAAATAGGAGGTTTGCCGCCATATCTAGAGCAGGATTGTTGGGGAGAATGTGGTCAGTAGTCGTCGTGTCTTTCATTTTTTTCTCCCGTCACATTTTGATTTTTGAGAGTTAAATTCATAATACGTCAGATGATCCCGATCCAACCAACCGATAGAAAGTATTCTTTGTAATGATACTACTTTTCTTTTTTGCTTTTTTGGTACTTTTGAAATGATACCATTTGATACTTTGCAAAGAAAGCAATTTCTAGTGTAGTCTATTTTTTAGCTGCCTGTACTTTTTTCTTTCAATACGAGTATATAATATATTTCACTTCCCTTTTTTGCTCATCAAGTAAATCCCCCTCTTTCCTTAGGCTACAAAATCAGGTCTTAAAATAAATTTGTTAGAAATCTGTGTGTTTGCCAAGATTGTCCTGTAATTGTTTAGGCCCAAGATTCCGTAGGCCTTGGCCCATAGTAATATGCTCACACTCACTCCAGCCTTCTCCCGTGAACAAAATGTATCTAATTAAGCTCGGACATACTACCATGTTTATTCGGCCTACCAGTGATCTCACATACCTGGACATTGGTACTTCAAAAATCCATCAATAAACTATTCAAGGAAATTGATGTCATTCACTTTTTATTAGAGATAAAACTTCAAACATTTTATATATGTACTCTTGTAAGATAATTTCTTTCACAGTGATCCAACTCTGTCCAGAACTTTATTATTTATTATGCCTAATTTCATGCCCTTTAATTATAAAAATAAATAAATAATCAAAGATCAATTGATATCACTGGCTTTTAAAACGGCCAAATAAACACTCGTAGTGTTCTTATTTGCTTCCTGTATATCTAACATGAAATTATTTTATAAAATATCTAAACAAAATAATTTATATAAATTAAATTTTACCCTAACCAGATTTTATTTACGGATTATTTAAAATGTTCCATGAGACTAGATACATTTTTACATTTTTTTTACATCACCATAGATCACGAATTGAATGGTTTTTTATTTTTATTTGAAGTTTTTTTTCATATTCTGTGTGTAGATAGAGAATTATAAAAATAGATAATTTAAAATAAAAAAAAAAGATCCTTTAAAAATCTAAGATTGTGTTTTGAAACCTCCATCAAAGTATAATGATATAAAATTTAAGGACGAAAGTATAAATTTTTTTATTCTAAGCTATCAGAATAAAAAATCATTTTATCTTATGTAACTTTTGTCTCGATAAAAATAAATTAAGAGAACAACATTATGCTTATAACTTACAACTTTAAATTTGTGTTTTAAAATCAAAGACGCATTTTGTAAAAAAGTTACATGCTATGCTTAAACAATTGCACCAAATGCTTAGTCATAGGAGCGTAACTAAGTTCACATATAGAATAAATGTAGGTATAATTAGTTGTAACATACTCACTTTGGTCCTAATGTGTTTAAATGATACTTATTTTTAACTTTGTGTTGATTTAGTACCCAAATTAATTAATTTGCATCAATGTAGTCCATCTCGTTAAATTTTCATAAACGCCGTTAACAATGACACTGATGTGGCATTGCAGAACAGACAGTGTCACCAGAAATAATTGTCCAGTGGCAATTTTGGTTTAACGTGCCATATCTCTCTTTTAAAGTTTATTATAAATGATTTTCCCATTTGAAAGCCCTAATTTTCCATTGCTACCTTCATCTTGAGTTGAATTTTGTTGTTGAAAAACATCTTTGGTTTGATTTTTGTTAACAACGAACTGTGAATGAAGATTTCAAAGGCTGCAATTACTTCAAATGGTGCAATGGAGATAATGGGAATGAAAGAGATGCAACCATTGCTAAACAGAGCAAAAGGAAAGGATAAGTAATCTGGAAAAAAAAGTTAATTGATTCTGAGAAGTGGCTGAAATACTTATTTAGGATAATTGGTTTGTTGGGTTTGATTATCATCCTCCTCCTGTGTGTTCAAACAAAAACCCTAAACCCTATGATCCAAACAACAAATCATGCAACTTCAATTTTATCCAAATCGTGCAGACTCCCTCAAATTCAGCAAACCCTCTTCCCCCTCTTTACTAACGTATGCAGAGAAATGGGAACAAATGTGTGACTTTTTTTTTTGTCTTATGTTGCACTGTTCCACATCATACACAACTCTTATGCCACATCACAATATTTTTTTTCACTTACTAGGTCCACATAGTCAAACGTTATCTTAATTAACGACTTTTTTCACTTACTAGGTCCACACAGTCAAATGTTATCTTAATTAACGACGTCAACGAAAAGAGACTACATTAATGCAAATTAACTAATTTGGATACTAAGTAGACACAAAATTAGAAGCGGGTATTATTTAGACACGTTAGAACGAAAGTGGGTGTGTTGCACTAATTATACCAATAAATATATAATCGAACATGTAAAGTTAAGTCAAAATTTTCTTAACACACCTTTGAAATAATTGATTATCAAGTTTACAACAACTTTTCTCAAATTCCGCATCTAATCAATAATATTGGGTATGCATTACATTCTGCAAAAGGAAATTTCACATGTTTTGGATATATGTGATTAATTATGATACATAATTGATTTTATCAAGAAAATTTTTATGTTTTTTAAATCAAGAGAGCTATGTTGTGATTTCTAAATATCTTGTGAGAATATTTTTACATAATTCAATTATTTTGGAAGAAAGATCGCTCAAGATTCATCATAGATAATTAATCATGTTTGTAGGTTGATTTGTTGTAAAATTGGTAATTTGTTGCTCAAAGTTCATTAAAGAAAGATTACTATAGATTATTTGTTGTTGTAAGATTAATTTATATAAATAATGTTAAGATAAATACGTGATAAAAAAATTGTATAAAAGGTGAGCCGTTGGAGTCGCTAGAATTCGAATCCATTTATACGCTGAACCTTTCTATATTATCCTCTATTGTATTTTTAAAATATTATTTGTCTATATTAAAAAGATTTTTAGTATATTTTAAAACATAAAATTTAATGTATATAATAAATATATTTTAAAATTAAAAAAATTAATAGAGAAACCAAATAGTAAGTTATTAAAAACGTTTTGTACCTTTATTTACTTTGATCGTAAAAAATAAAAAATAAATAAATCGTATCAAAAGTATATTTTATTTTGTTACACTAATTTATGTTTGAAAAACTTCGACTGAGGGAGCACGTGGTGGTATGCAGTCGAGTACATGATATGAGGCCGTGCATCCATAATCTAACGGTTGAAATATGTGATTGATGAGTGGCGTAGAGATAATCCAAAGTTGAAGGGAGAAAAGATTCGTGTGTGGTGGGGTTAGTGTGAGTAATAAAACCCATTTCCTTCTGTTAAGCATCTACATTCCACAACAACTCCTATTCCTATCATCTTCTTTCTACACACACCAATATATATTTACATGTGGTTAACCTAACCTAACCCAACAACATTTCGTTTCATATCGCAGAGAGAGAAAGAGAAAGGGAGAAGAGGCTGAGGAAGTGATGGGAGATGGGTGGGTTGGTAAAGCATAAGAGAATCAATATTTCTCACTGTTTTTGCCGATTCCACCCATTCCTATGATTTCCTCTGCTTTCTCTCTTTACACTCTCCTCTTACCTTCTCTTACTTATGTATGGTAAGCTCTTTTTTCCCTTCAGATCTCTTCTTTATACCATAGATCTGTGCTTTTATGAATCTTGATTTCTCTATCGTCTTACTTTTTCCTTGCTTCGCATGTATGTGTTACTCTGCTATAATTACTATCACAGATTTACCTTTTTTTTTTTCTTCTTGTTGTTCATGTTTAAGATTTAACAGATTATATGAGCTATTTCTAGCAGGTGCGTGTGTTCTTTATGATAAATGCGCTATGTACCTTTGAAGAGAGAAGCTAATTAATTGATCCAGTTGAATCTTGGTTCATTTGTAGATCAATGAGTATATATGAACTGGTTTTATCTGAATTATATTAAAACTAAATAAACAAAAAATATTAACAGATATTAACATACAGTAACAGCGATAGGTAGTTGATGTCTGGAAATTAGATTTTCTGTAGATTATAAATCAAACATACGAATTTGAAGAGATAATGTTTGATAGTGAAATCACTCCTGCTGAATCTTCAAAGCAAAATATTTATTTTAAAAATTACTTTTAAAAAATTGTTAAAGTTCACACAATAAGCGAGTACTTCTCAAAATGATGAGATTAAGTACACCTGAATATATGATAATAACTTGTTAATTAATATCAAAATAATAGATGAGGTGTGAAGATGCTTATTCACAGTGCCAAGTAAAACGGTCTATTAATTCATTTCTTAATTTTTGAATTTATATATACATTTTTAATATAATATTAAAGTTTGTATGGAAGAAAATGTTCGGAACCTGACAAAGGAGTTCACTGAAGAAAAATGGAAGATTTAATATATTCGAGACAAATAGAAAAAAATGTTCAGAAAATTGACGTGTAAACTTTAAAAGACGAAAGGTGTAGATATAATCAAAAAATAGAAGTATACATTTGAATATTTTAAATATGAGTATAGATTGAGGATTAGAATGCAAGATAGTTACATATTTATAATTAGGTTAGGTTTCTTAAATATAAAGGGAGGTTGGAAAGATTGTATCCGAGAAAGTAAATAATATGGAAAGTTAAAAATTTGTCTCATTAGTTGAAATGAAAGTTAAAAGGAGAGTTATGATGCACTGATAGGGTTATCTATATATGTGTTAGACATGTATATGTGTTTCATAATTTGGTATACTTTATCGATATTTATTAATAAAATATTTAATTTATAAAATCGTAATAAATTATAAGAAAATCTTTGAATATTGATTAATTTTAGTGACAAAAAATAATTAGTTATTATAATGATTAATTTAGGTACCAATTATAAACTAAAGTAATTTTTATTATAGATTGGTTTCTAAATTTGTCACTAATATTAGCTACCAAGAATTTGACTATCAAAATAATTAATTTATAAAGTGATTTTTAATTAGAAAATTAGTCTCTAAATTGGTCATAACATATTTTTTATTGCTACAATTGGTCATTATTTGAGAGTTTTCTTGAAATGGTGATAATTTATGTTTTTTGTTGTTGAAGATTTTAGTATATATGATTTTAATTTAGATTTATATTATAACAATCCTATATTTATTATGTTTTTAAGAATTATTATACATTTTTCAATATTTATATATCACATATAATATTTTATTATTTTTAAAACAAATGTATCTGTGTCATATACATATTGTATCTGATATATATATATATATATATATATATATATATATATATATATATATATATATATGATACAACATTTAGAAGTATAAGATGATTGTTTGAATATAAATACATCAGCTCACGAAAATTTAAAATTAATCGACTATTTATTTATTTTAAATAATAAGTAAATAAAAATCTTATCAACAAAGAAATTATTAAAATAAAATAAAATGTAATTGATATTGATATTGAAACAAAAATATATTAAATAATGTAAATAAATATTAATATAAAATATATATTTATTATATTTTAAAAATTATCATAATTAATTTAAAATAATTATATTTATTTATCTTTACAATTTAAAAATTGAAATATATTACCATTTTAAATATAAATAGACTTCAAGAATTAAAAGTATATTTAACTTGAATAATTAAGGAAGACAAGTATAAACATATTACTAAACCGGGACGTAGGCATATTTTTTCAACCAAAAGAAATAGTTGTATCACCATCTTATTGATTTACTCAATAAAGTTGAATGTCCAAAAATAACATTAAAATATATTTTATATATAACTTTGAAAAAACATATACCTAAAGGAATAACATACTAAGAAATCATTTTTTATGACAAAAAAAATAAAAATGAAGGTGCAATATTACTACATGTGGAATGCACAAAACTATTCCGTTTAAATTGAAGACCCTAATAAGAGAACCTAGTGGCTGCAACCATGAGGCAACACCATTTAGAATAATATATAGTGAAGGTGGGTCCTAAAAGCTAATAGAAGCCATCATGATAGAGACAACTAAAACCTAATTTAGTGATAATTTATATAAAAGAAAGAAAGAAAAGAAAAAGTTGCGTTGAAGATGGTATCAGAGGAGTGAACACGGCAAGGCAAGCATGGCATCGAGATTGATGCGTCTTCTGTCGTATTACCCACAATTCAGTAAAGTCAAGTTAAGTGGGCATTTTGCAGACTCACCCATCACTGACTCACGTGACATTACATCAACGCGTTTTACTTTAATAATATAATAACATATATTAATATTTTAAATTAAAAATACAGATATAACAAAGTTTTTACCAGCGGTTAAAAAATATCATCCCAAATTAAATAATAACAGTCCTTCAGTTTCAAAATAGTGCCACTTTAGGTTTTCCTTGAAGATATCGAAACCTAGAGTGACTATTTTAAGGCGCCGTGAGGAATTGGCTCAAAAGGAGTGTGTTGTGTGAGTGAAAGAGGTTTTCTCTGGAAAAGATGAGGCAGAAAGGAAAGAGAGGTTTGAGCGAGGAAGGGTTTGCAATGGGTGGTTAGGTAAGAGAAATCAGATGATTCTGGTTTTGTTTTTCTTTCCTCTTGCCTGAGCCTCCCATTCCAATTGCTTCCTGGTTCCTCTCCTTCCTCTTTTATTTGCCTCCCATTCCAATTCGCACCAGGTATGTTTTCATCTATCTCTCTTTCTTCACTTTTTTTTCACTCTAACCTAATCTTCATCGTTTCTAAAGATCATCTCCTTCAGGTTCATCATTTCTATGTTTATGCTCTTTTGTTTTTGCAATTCATATTATATCAAAAGCAATTTCGCAAAGATATTTGTTCATACGCAGCGTCACTCACCGTCTCGTGTGAAGAACAACCGAATCAAGCGATTTCGTCACATCACGGGTTCCTCACTTGTGATCTCAAGTTTTTTTTAATAAAATTGTAAAATGCTTTGTATATTGAGATTTATAACTTGATTCGATTTCACCAGTTGTAAGATGTAGTAAGGAGATATTATCATACCAAAAATGTAGAGCAAAATTTCTCCTATATCTGATATTCGCACCAGAGTACTCTGTTCAGGCCTAAAATAACAAAGATGAGAAGAAGATGCTATTATAAACTATTTGTTAGTTAAAACATTCATTCTTAATCTCAAAGGCCATCCAAACTTGGGAAGAAGGGGGAAGGTGAATAAATTAGTGAAATATTTTCATTACAAAAATATTCTAGGTACAAACTTCTTTTTTTCCATTTTCAATTGTGTGTATTTAGTTAATATCAGATGAAGGTTAAAAGTATAACTCAGCATAAGAAAATGTTCGAATGAAAATTTATCGTTACATATATGTATTCTGTATTAAAAAAGTTCACGGTTGAAGGACTAAAAATGGATTCTATTTACGATGGAAGTCTATTAGAAAATCTTATTAATATTTACCGTTAATAATCCTACAGATTGGATTTTTCTCCATGTACAAGAGAAGAAAGTGATACAAATCTTGATCATGAGTATTCTTGGAAAATATTTCTTTCAACGCTTTTTTTTAAATCTTCTTTACAATTAATAATCTTACAAATACAGATTATTATGAGATGATTAAATAATCTTTTAAATAAATTATAAAAGGGACTAAAAATTGCCTCTGTTTACGGTAAAAAAAGTTGCAAATGTGAGAAATTCTCGCCGTGGTAAACATGAACGTAATTACGCTCAAAATGCTTCTATTTACATTAAAAAAAATTCCGCGTGGATTAAATGCTTACACAAATGACAACAATGTTACATTGATTAACTTATATCACTTATCATTAAATCTTATTTTAAATATAACTTTAATTTATTTATGGGGTTCATTCCATAATTTTGCTTTTCATTTGAGAATGGAGATTTTAAAGTAATTTAAAAATATAAAGTTGTCCACATTTATTTCTTATTTTATTAATTAAATTATTTTCCATGACATCTTAAGTGATTCTGTCAGGTTCTAAAACTTAATTGTATCAAAACAAAAAGTAAGTAAATGGAAAACTCAATTGAAATTATAAATATTCTAAATATAACATTTTAATTTTAAAATAAATATTAAAATTGTATATCATAAAAAGACTATTTTTTTTAATTTTAAATATTTCATGCATTTGAGGATAAAAGAAAAACTAGTATAAGATTTACTACAGACCACGTTGAAAAAATCATAAATAATAATAAAAAGAAGTGGGGGCCTCAGAGGGTCCAATCCATTACGCGAAAATATTCGATTCAATATCCTCTCTCTCTGCCGACAACTTTTGTCCATATTCTGTGTCACGAGTTTCATCATGCTCACAATTTTGATTCCTTTTTGCACCTTTATCAGTGTGATTAAAAAACTGTCTCTGTGCATCATTCTTCGTATTATTGTTAAATCTTTCTTTCCTGCATCACTGTTAAATCTAACTTGATACAACCCTTCCCTGTGAAACAGAAACATCGAAGAACATTTGAGAGAGAAAGAGAGGAAAAGGGAGACAAATTTGGAGGAAGAAACGGGTATGGGGGGATTGGGAAGTAAAGCTTATGCTATACTATTGTTGAATCCATCCATAACCAAAGCATAGCAAAATATGGTGTTTCTTCCCTACACCTCCCATACCACTTTTTTCCTCTATTTCTCCCCCTTCCTCCTCCTTCTGCTGCATATTCATCTCAGATCTCCTTCCTTTCTCATCTGGTAATGTTATCCCTATTTTCTCTCCTCTATTATCTCAGATCAATTATTTTTAATCATGTTTCCAATATTAAAAGATTCATTGGTTGCAAATTTCGTTAGATCTATATCAGAAAAGTATGTACCGATTTACAATTGTTTAGATCTAGACAAGTTTGGTTCAAGTTCTTGTTAAACAAATTATACCAATCAATTAAACAGCCACTTGTCTGGGTATGAGTACATTAACCACAGTAGATTCATATTGTTGTATGCAATTTTACCATCTATACATCATTCACAGATGTTAATTGTTCTGAAACTCAAAAAGTTTGATCTCTCTTCAATCAACAAGTGTCACTTTCTGATATTGAAAAGGTTTGTTGAAATTTTCTTATTTGAAGTCTGAGATAATTTTCACGATAAAATTAATTTTTGATTCTTCATTTGTTTCAATCGCCCCTAATTTATCCGTGTGATGTTAAAAATTGGCTATGGTTCAACAACTCTTTCATACTACAGCAGTTGAAGCAGTTGAATCCAAGAAGAGAAAAATCAAGAACGCTCATCAAAGCGCTTAACCCTGACCTTTCTCCTTTTTCCATGCCAATATTTTTTTTTTTTACTAAATAGTACAAATTCATTGAGATAATACATGGGCAAATAAAACAAAAAAAGTGAGTAAATCGTGTTTCGAAAAACTCGTATTTCAAACTAGGGAATATTCAAAGCTGAAACGGTGATCGAAAATATGTTTCGATTTTATTTTATTTTTTGTTAAAATCATGCTTGGAAGCATGAATTCAATTTCTTTTATAGTGTATAAAAACACATTTTATTCATACTTTTGTACCTGACGTGTTTATATATAATTTCCATTTCTTTTTTACCTTAATTTCTAAAATCACGCATGGATTTTTATCTATAATAGTTTAAATTGCTTTTTGGCTTTTTTTTTTTACTGAAATATTTAATGTTCTGGACAAGGTTTCACTGAATTTGTAGTTGTTGTTGAAACTATGTTTTGTTTTTCTAAACAAGTTATTGGATTTTAATGTTCTTAAATAATTTAGTCATTGTTATTTTGTAAATTTTAAATTTTACTTATAAGTTTTTAATTATAAATAAACTGTTGTGTTTATTTTACTTTACATGTGTTTCTTAAACAGTGCGATTCGGTAATAAAATAATTATATTAATTTAATGTTACTTGAAAATATAACATCATAAGGTCTTAATTGAAAATAATTGATAATATTGAAAATGTATATTAAAAATAAATCAATTTTTTTTTGGTTTAAATAGTACCTAAGGAAAGATAAACAAATATTTAGATAATGTGAACTGGTTGTATTAATTTGTGACGAAAACATGATAAGAATAATAATGATAATGTTAAACCACAAATTTGTATACAAGACCAATTGTGGGATGAGTTTTCTCAAATCAATATTTATTGATTACCTTTCCTTACGTGTTAATTTTCAAAAAAAAAAATTATCACTTTTTTTTAAATTTATTTTTTTATATGGATCTTCAATATATGAAAATTAAGTGTGTGTGTGTGGTGTGTATACATGTATACAAAAATAATAACAAATTATATTATTTAATGATAATAATATAGTTAAAATATTGTATAGAAAAATATTATAGTATAAATTTAGGATGTTATGTATATAGCATGGAACTTCCAAGCTCACCAATTTGAGCTTACCAAGTTAATTTATCAAGTAAAGTTGGAATTTTTCCTTTCCCTTATAACTATGTATGCATATTTTTATTTATTTATCTATCTATCTATTTCATATTATCCTAAAATCTCAGTATAAAAAAGGCTAGAGTCAAATTTCCAATAGCAAACTTTAACCTAAATTCATAGTTTTAAAATACAATATTCTCAAAATTCACATCTTACAAAAATCTCAACTTACCCCGTTCAATAATTTACATGGAGAATTTCCACCAAAATCACTAAACTCAATTCATCCACATACAAAGTCTCCACCTAAATTCAAATAAAAATTCAATTCGGAACTTAAGATTTGAAATTTAATAGTCAACTTTCTTTACCGTAATTTCCTCAACTTCTAAGAAAAAATTGGATTGGAGGAGAATTATGAAGTATAACACTTTAAGAGCTCATTTATCCTCGCAAGATTCAATTCTTAACCATTAAAAACCTAAAACTCTTCAAGATTCTCCAAAACCCAAATCACTTTCATCTTTGCATGCAGGTGGTGTAAGGAAAAAAATAAAAGTTATACCTTTGTTTGTAATTAGTAACTATCTAAGCTTAATAAACACACAAGGTGGAGAGAATATTAGTGTGACTTTGGTTTAAAAAGAAATTGGATAGCATATATAAGTGGAGAGAACAAACAGAAGAATGAAAGGATAATTCTGAGGTGTTATAATATGTTGGAAGTACGATAATTTTTTTCATTGATATTAGAACCTCTGTGGCTTGATAAACCCACCCCCTTTATCATTTTTTCTTTAAAACTGAAAAGGTTTAGTTCAATCCAAATTCCATCCCAACACATAAAAGCCCCACTATTTATTATTTAGACCTGAGTGGTAACGGATGGTTGGGGACGAATTCCATACACATTCTCAGATAAATAATTTATCCTTCTCTCCATGTCCAAACTTAATTTGTGTGAAATTTTTGTAGCGGGTTAGAGATGACAACAAGACGAAGCGGGAATAGATTTCACTATCTTATATCAATCCCCGTAGAAAAATTCATTCTCATCTTCATATTCAAATTCAATGGGTATCAAATTTTTGTTTCATTTACATTTTCACCGAATAACGGATATAATCTCGTACTCATACAACTCGTTTTCTAACTACTTTAATATTAATTTTAATTAATTTTTATAAGATAATAAAAAATTACAGTAAAAAAAATCATAATATTATCAAATGTCCAATATTATGAGGATGGTTGTTTTTTCGATATCAAATACTTTGAAATAAATTATAATTGTTTACATTTTAGATTAGAATACCAAATAAAATTTTATGAGAACCAAAACATTTATTAAATTTGCAAACATTAATGAAACCTAATTGACAAAATTTTAAAATATTTTAAAAAAAACATAAAAGGAAAACAAATATTCAAATTAAAATATATTTTAAATGTTTGTTTATTTCAATTTTTTAAATTCTAATGAATCTCTTTTTTATACACTAATAAAATTTATAATACAACACTTGATAAAAATGATACAAAGAATGAATAATAAACATAATAATAAAATTTTGACATAGATCTTTTATCTTTTGAACTCCAATATATGTTGGATGGTGATAAAAAAATATTCATGACAATTACATTAAATTTTTATTGTAGTAAGTAAAAGTTATTTATATAATTATAGTGAAAAAATGACAGAATGATTGATAATGAATTAGAAAATAAAAAATAATTAGATAAAATACATCGAAATAATATTCTATATGATGAAAATAAACAACAAATCAAAATATTAAAAAATTAACAAATGTGTGTCTTATAAACAATTTGAGAGACTGCCGAAAGAAATCGCACAAAAAAAATGCATAATTAAATGTATGATAAGATGAAAAATACATCTAATAAAACGTTTCGAATATTAATATATATACTCAATGGTTGAGAAATAACGAAAATTATTTTAGCGAAACAAAAAAGTTCTTCAAATGAAACAAAAATAAAAAATAAAAAATAAATAATGTTTTTACCTAGTAAATGAATGATTTGTGCTATTAAACACTTAAATTGAGAGGATTAAATATTCTCATGTGAAAGGAAAATATACAATAAATAAAAATATTAAAAATAATTTAAATATTCAGATGTGAGACATAAAATATTTTTAATTGACATACATCATTTCAACATTATTACATAAAGGTTATGATAAAATGAAAACTATATTGAATATACGAATGAGTTTCATGACAATCCAAATAATTAGAAAAAATAAAAAATATAAAGTGTGTGTGTGTATATATATATATATATATATATATATATATATATAGTGTTACTTAGTTAATTGTGAAAATTTTAATAATTTAAACAGGGACGGAGATATGCACATCTCCATACTCATTCTCATACTTAATTGAAAAAGTCGAAGATTTCTCATATCCATACCCAATTACTTAATTTCTATAAAATTATGAAAAATATTACAAAGAAAACATAATATTATCACATATTAAATATCAAAAAAATGTATTTCCGTTTCTTCAATATCAAATATTTAGAAATAAATTATAATTATATACATTTCAAATTAGAGTACCAAATACAATTTTCGTGATAATCAAAACATTTATTAAATTTACAAACATTAATGAAACAAATTTGATAAGATTTCAAAATACTCTTACAAGATTACAAAAGAAAATATATATATATTCAGATTTAAAAACATTTTAAATGTCTATTTACTCTCATTCTTTACATTCTAATGAATTATACACTACGTAAACAAATTCACACAAATAACAAAAATTAAACTCACAATAATTAAAATTTTAACCTAAATTTTCTATCTTTTGAATTTTAATATATGTTTGATGGTGATAAAATTATTAAATGTGTGATAAAAACACTTTAATACACCATTGAATAAAATCGTCCAAAAATATATATTTTTTTAATGTCTTTAAAATAATTACTTTTTATATAAGTTTCTCTCGTTATTATTATTCAACAAACATTTGTCGGGATAACCACTCTGACTATTATGACCAATAACAGTATTTGAAATGAAAAAGAAATTTCTTTCATGTTAAAGAGTTAATACGTCTCTAGTCCTAAATTTATATAAAAAATTAAAATTGTTTATTTTTTGAAATTCACATTATTGAATTAAAATGTCTTTGCTCATTAAATTGTAATGTTCGATATTAAAATATATTAAAAGTTCGAACAGACATATTTCAATTTCAATTTCAGATTAAATTTAAGTATTAAAATCATATTCAATCAAACTCAGAAATTATAGGATAGGTCATATGGAATTTATATTGGTAAACAGTAAATCTAAAAGTTTAAATTTCATTACTACATTAAGTGTGGACATAAGACGCTACTTTCATTGATTGAGTATACTTATATTTAGAACTAAGATTATTTCAACAAACTAAATCCAAATTTAGAAAATAATATTTTTTCACCATTCAATTTAAAATAACCTGTTACCTTGTTTTTTTGGAATAATTATTCATTTAAAAAGTAATCAAGATTCATAGTTAAAATAAAACAGAACAGACAAACATATAAAAACAGAAATCTACTTACTCAATTTAAAGAAATATAGAAACAACTTGTTTTTGTGAAAAAAAAAGGAAAATAGAGGAGATTTTCTAGAAGATTTGTCATTGAAGAGTTTGCCATTAAAGTAGCTTGCAAAATTAGAGATAGAAAGGGAGAAGAAATAGAGTTACTTAGGATTGTGTAATGTAATGTCTTTAGAAAAAGGAGAGCTTTGAGTTATGGATTAACGTGAATGCATATGCATTATGCATAGTCCCATGATAATTAATTACTAATAAAACCATTAACACAGGGTTAATGGGATAAAAGCTAAGAGAGAACAGAGTGAAAAAGCATTAATTAGAAAAGGTAAAAAAAAATTAATAAATTAATAAGAAAAGTGAATGGTGTGGTTTTGCGCATGCGGGATCCAATGCGTAAAAAATACAAAAAAAACACATTGAAAGAAATGAAAAGGGACCCACCAGTGTTGGGTGATACACACTCTCGAGGCCTCACGCGCCGCTCTTTGTACAGACTTCTTCGGACACACCACAAACACGCATCCCTTACTATCTTTGTGCAACAATTTTCACTTTTTTCCCTTTTCTTACCCAATCATTCAATTCTAACTTCAAATTCGCAACGCTTTGTCAAAATCCTTTTATTTTGTTTCCCAGTCATTTTTCTGATTAGTTACCATTTTCAATACAGTATGTTATTCTAAATAAATATTCTCACACATCTATATATCTCTAACAATATATAAAAAAGATTTTTCCTTTTTTTTTTCACTTTTCAAAATATTAATTTTACTCTTTAAATATAATAATTTATTAAATTTTTAAAAATTGACCGTTATTTTTACAATTTTTTTATAAAATCATATGTCTTTGCTTCTTATCTTCTTCTTTATTTATCAATAGTTATTTTTTTAATTGTTCTGATATATTTCACTTTATTTTTAATAAATATAATTTTAATATATATATATTAACTTAATAACATTATAATATTATCACCTACTAATATAATATTACGCATATTTAAAAAATATATACATAACCCTCTAGTATACATTAACGACAATTAAATAATAGATCGAGTGGATTAAAAAAGATTACAAATAAAAACTAAAATAAAATTAATAAAAACATAATTAAAATTTTCCAAATTTATAATAACTTCAAAATTTGCATTATTAGTAAATTCATCACGGTGATGTGTGACGAGTGACATTCCACATCACCTTTGTTCAAACGTTTCGTTATTTGAACTATATGTAAATTCATTTTTTGTTTGTCTGACGAACGTAAATTTATATCTTTTGATTATACGTCTGATCCTAATTAGTCGTGCGTCGGATATAAAAGGGTTTTGATGTCTTGATCAAATTGTATCAAAATTTAAAAAATTGTTATCAAATTAAAATTAAAAAAATATTGAAAGATTAATTTAATATTTTAAAACAAAATATGAAAAATATAATAATAATTAAATTTAAAATAATTTTTATAAAAACAAATAGAAATATTATATTTAATTTTTCTATGACAAAAAAATTATTATTATTGTCATTCTTATAATTATAAAATTAAATAAAAATATTTTTTATAATTTTACCCTAATTAATTTTTATTTATTATGATTCTGTGTAAAAAACAAGTGAAATTGAAAAAAAAATAGTTAATTAAAAAATAGTTACTTGAAATATTAATAAAATAATTATTTTAATTTAAAAAAGTTTATTTAAAAGGTAAAACAGAAAAATAAATATAAACAATAGAGAATTTTTTTATATAAATATAAATATTTAAAAGATTTCAAAAATAACAAATATATAAAATATATTAAAATTTTAAAAAAATATTTAAAATTATATAAAAATAATACAAAATTCAGGAGTTATGACCCATCTATCTATATAAAGATCTGCAAGCAAGATCGAAGAAGATAAGAAAATAAAATAAAAAATTAATTTATCTTAAAAAAAAAAAAAAAAAAAAAAAAAAAAAAAAAAAAAAAAAAAAAAAAAAAAAAAAAAAAAAAAAAAAAAAAAAAAAAAAAATTAATTTATCTTAAAAAAAAAAAAACTGATCGATAGATCTCGACAAACTCATCACAAAAAATAATTAAATCGTCTCAATTTCAAAAAAGATAAATGTGAAATTAACAACAGAAAAAAGAAAATAAAGCTGGAGAAATAAGATGACGATTCAAAAAATTAGGTTTTTGTGCTTCTGAAACAAAACAGTTGTTTTATTTCTTTTAAAATGAAACAAATTCAGGTTTTTAAATGATTTTACAGATAATATAGTTTTTATTTTGGATCATTATTACTTTCGTGTTTTTAGTAAAAGTGAAAACACATAATTAAATTTGGAATTCTTATATATTTTAATTTTTTTAATTGAATTCATATTAAAAAGTTGTTTTATTAAATATTTAATTTTTTATGTTTTTAATTGAATTTTAGTTTTTTTTAACTGTCAAGTGAAGTAATATTGCTGTCTGATTTTACAATCTCAATATAACATCATGAATTTGGATATAAAAAATAATCTCTTAAATCCTATCATTTCATTTTAAGATTAAGTATGAAAATAAAAAATAAACCAATCATACGAAAACACAAAATAATATATTTTTATTAAATATAACTAAAGTTTTATAACTTGTTTTTTTATTATTCAAATTTGGAATATTGCGTCACGATCAAACAGTGAAGTTACTCCAATTGATATTAAAGATTTAATTAAAAATTATAAATACTGAATAGAAAAAAAAATAGTAATCAATTGAAAATAAAAAAGAATCTACAAATAACTTCAAAAATAATTATGTCACGTTTTTTCTTATAATTGAAAGATACATAAACGATTATGATATAAAGTAATGATGACTTCACTCAAGGTAAAATCAAACGTAGACTAAACTAAAAAAATATAAAAACAGTTAAATCACCTTTTAAATAAAACTTTAAAAAGTAGTGAAATGTATGAGAAATTAAAATTTGATTAATTTTATATTGTAAGATAATTATATTTGTGTGACATAGTCTATGCTGAATAATTTGTAAGGAAAAGATGGTATATACACAGGTGGAGCACACTCAATTATTAGGTTGCAATTAGAGAGTAATATCAACAATTTAAATTTGATTTGGATTTATGCATAAGGGTGATTAAAAGTGAAGGACAGACATAGCAATTGGAAGGTAAAAGTGAGACATCAAATCTAGGGAGTGTTCTTCTGTATAAGGTGGTCTGCTATCAAATCCTTTGCTGAGAGATCATAAATCAAACCTTACATTAATCTATATTAGGACTTGATTGATTTCAAATTTTAAAAATAGTTAAAATCTTTTATGTCTTAAAGTACGCTAAATATATATATATATATATATATATATATATATATATATATATATATATATATAAAAATATTATATTTTAACTCATTTTTTATCTATTATTTCAATTATTATTAAATTTTTTAATAATATGATGTGATGATTTAATAGTAATTAAGATGGTGAGGGTAAAAAAAAAGTAGATTAAAGTATATTATTTATATATATTCAAATATCAAAACAGCACAAGACAAACTTAGAATTTGTTTGTAGAACTTCAAATTATGAGGTATTTAACAAGATATTGTGATTATACGGTGGATATATTAGTTTATTTCATGTAATTTTTTCGAGTGAATATTTTCAAATAATTTAAGTTATGAACTGAATTGTGTATTACATAATTGTTTAGCAAACAAAAAGCAAGAGGGTGACGGTCTAACCACCTACTGAATAGAACTATAAAAAAAAGATTTAATGAATTAAGTAGGTTTAAGGTGATTGGTAATAATTAGTTATCCTCTAATGACATATTAATGACGTAAGGGTGAAGTAAAAATTGACAGAAATGGCCCTGTCAAGAACGGGACGAAACCCATGTGCGTGGTGGGTCCCATTCTATGGATTGAGTCAACTCTGATTGAAGAAACAACCTTCTTATCCTAATGAAAGACAGATCCACGTGTAACATCCGTTGGATCAAGATCAAAAGGCGGTGGTGCGTGCGTCTATTTCTCACCCTAGTGTAATGTAGCACAGCACAACACTTTTTGCTTTGGACGTGACATAATGTATTAAGAAGGCACGCAATTGAGAGAAACCCCTCTGCAACGAAGCAATGAATAGAATTATTGGGTTTGAATGAACGTTGAAGGAAAGTAAAGGAAAAAATGAAGAAGGAATCTACACCGCTGACTTGTTATTGTGCTTTTTTCTATTCTGATGGCAAAATCTATAGTAAAGTGATTGAGCTGCACATTTTGTTAGTACAGGTGCGTTCTTTCTCTATCATCTTCAAAAGTATGTTTCCCAGTGTCTCACATTTACTCTTTATCACACCACCAATATGCTAGACAACGACTTTCGTGCCCATTATATTTCTTATTTTCTCACCTTTTCTTTTTTTTTCTTCCTAGCTACGTGACAAACATCATTCCACCTTTTTCAATCCTACCATCGATCATTACACAATAATTGCAAAAATCTGTTCACAAACACAATGTGCTTACAAATCGATTCAAGTAGCCAACTGGGATAAAATTACAACATTTGTAACGCAGCGTGATGAAGTTCCACGTAAAATCAAAATCTTTGACTAAGACAAAGGGTTGTTAATAAAGCAGAGAAAGATTGCATGAGGTAGAATTTTTCAAGTGTCTTTTTCTCCTTGTCTTCCTATTTACTGCAGCGACTCCTAAATTTCAATGCGCATGCAACTTCGATTGTCTAGTTCAAAATGTTGACGTTCCCTGTGCGTGGAGTCCACACTATGCACCAGGTTGGCTCGACTTGGAAAATTCCCTCACAACGTTCTCAGATAAACACCTTTTCATGTGAGCAAGAAAATGAGCAGACAGGGAAAGGACGTGGAAGAAAGAAAAGAACACCACATTCGATACATGAAAATTATGATTATCGATAACTCGAGAGGGAAGTAAATAGGCCATCTAAAATGGTATGAAGAGGAAGTGTTTGAGAAAATGTCACAGAGAAAATGTGAGAGAATTAATAGCATACGTGTTGTTTTGGGGATTTTTGTTTGTATGTGTTGTTTGGGTTGGATGGTGGTGTTGATTACTCAATGATAAATGGGTGTGAAATTGGACACACAAATTGGTGGGGTTAGCTGCACCTTGGGCCAATCATCCGCCTCCATATCCATTCACTCCAATCTAGGTTAATGCCCCACTACTACTACTACTACACACTATACGAATCATCTCTCCCAGTCCAACCCTCAATAATAGGGTAATAAATCCAAAAAGTTGCCCATAAAAGCTTGTGTATTGAGCTTAGTGAGAAAATAGTTAATCACCCACCAAACACCAAAATTTTCTACCCCCACAAAACCAAGCCACGTTCACATACTCAGACAAACAAACCCCATCAAACCCCTACAAATTTTTCTTTCCCTCTTCCTCTTTAACCCACCATAAATCAATATGAAAATTCCAAGAGCTTTGGAAACCGAGTTAGTGGACATTTTGCCATTCCCCACAAACATGCCCTTAACTAAATTAGACCAACAATTTCAACTTCGCTTTTCTTTTTTTCTTCACATGCATATTATAAATAATAATAATAATAATAATAATAATAATAATAATAATGCAGAACCAAAAGCTAAAATCTCGCCTTTATATACGACCCATCATGTCACCTCTTGTCCCTATGCTTACACACTCTCACTCTCTATTCCAACTCTCATTTTCTAAGCCTTAGCTTAGCTGTAGCTCCCTCATTTCCATTTTCTTCTGCTCTTCATAGCTTCGTCACTCATCCATTATCACTCATAACTTTTTTTTCTTAACACCCCACCAAAATGGCATCTGGGACTAGGACCGTGTCTCCGAGACCTCAAGGTGTGACGGCGAGAGATGTTCGCTCCGTCGTCGACGACGGTGGTGTAGGGCAGAGGGGTGTTTCCGTAAATATGCATAAAAGCTGATGATGAATGAAGGAAACAACGCAACACAAAAGCTTTGCAATTGCACTCTCCCGAGTTTCTGGCTCATCACAATGTGAAGAATTGGGAGAGTGTCATCGTTGCATCGCGGGGAATTGAGGGGTGCGGTCCGAATTACCTTCGACTTTTTTAGGTTCTTAAATTTTGTATTTTACTTCTTCTTTATTTCTCACGTATTTTGCCGCTGATTTTTCTTTATGTTAATGTTATGATGGAAGAATCATGGGATGTAAGAGATGCATACGAGGTTGCTTGTTTGGTTCTGGTGGTTTTGGTCTAATGGGAATTTTGTCTCGAGTTTGGGTGCTTTTAGTTTAGGAACTTATGCTTCTGGCATGCATCACTTACACCCATCAATGTATTTTCCTTTGTTGTGAGTTTTATATAAAGGGAATGAATGACTTTGGTTTTCTTAATTTAATTTCCATTCTATCGCTCTTCAACTTTTGATTTTTCCTTCCTAAGATAGGAGATGCAAAGCAGACAATGATAAGATACCAAACGTCCAAAAGAAAATAAAAAAGAATGAGAGAGACAAAAGCAATGGAAAAAAGCAGTGTGTGCCTTTGGTGAAAGAAAGTTGATCACTTTGGACTTTAATGTCTGTTTGATCGCTAACTTAGAATGAAACCAATTAATGAAAAATGAATATTCCAGCATTGATTGAATAGCAAGAAATGAATCAATTTGGATACATGTTATGTCTTTATCATACTACAACCTATTTGTCTTTTAACTCATAATAATCTACTCCTGCATCACAAACACACATGTCTAACGAAAATCATTAACCCTGTTCCTTCTTCCACTTTCTATATTATTGTCCCAAAAGATCCACTATGCGTAAGTTGAAAACTATTATGCATAAAATTTTTATATTTTGAGAATTTATTTGTTTAGGTGTGAAATGGAAAGGGTACTGTAGTTACGATATAGAAAAAGAATGAAAAACAATTTGTACAAAACCACCCTTGCATCTAGCGAACAAGAGGTAAAGTGGGTAAATTTGATTTTGCCTGCCCAAAAGCTAAAGAAGTAAAGTGTCCTTGACATTAGTTATGATTAGTATTATTAAGCAAAAGAACTTTTCTTAGTATTGACATTAATCATCCTAATCACATGCCCATTGTACTGTATAAAGTGGTGCTTTTTAATTAAATCCTCCTTCTACCATTGTGGAGTACTTGTTATCAAGAAGATGAATCATTAGTAATTCTTATTTTTATGGGTTATCTGTTATAATAAAATGTGAAAAAAAATTGTTGGAAGTCCCACGTCAACTAGAGATAAGGTCAATTTACAATATAAGTGAGGTGCAAACCTCTCTTTATAAGCCGGTTTTGTAGGATTGAATTAGACTTTAAACCCACTTCTAACATGGTATTAGAGCCAAATTAAAATTTATCCTAACGAATATATATATATATATATATATATATATATATATATATATATATATATATATATATATATATATATATATATATATATAAAATTAAAAATTAGTGCCATCCAAAAACCTACTCACTTGACAGTGTAAGGTGATTTTGATTGTAACTTCGAGTATAGATGGAAACACAGTACGGAGAATTTCAAGTTTTGGTTTTGACCAATATCATTATTATCAAACTTGACTTTAATTTATTAAGCTAATAAATGTTCTTTTTTTTAGGCTTTAATCAGGTTTATTTAAAAGTGTAGTTTGTTTCATTGAAAACCCTATGAATAATCTAATAAATTTCACTGGGTCATGAGCCTTCTGCGTCATATGAATTACTTTTTGTTATTTTAAATATATGCTAAAAACATAAGAGTTTTTTAAAGAGCAACAACTATATTATTTAGAAATGAACAAACCCATAGACCATAGGTCCTCGTCTTATTATGTGGTCAAAAAACGATAATTGTTTTTACAAGCAAAAATAGTTAAATAATAAAAAATAAGGCATAAAATAAAAAGCTTAAATATCTTTTAGTTCTTCTGAAATGAGTGATTTAATTTTGGACCTTCTATGTTTTTTTCCTTTTTTTTTCATCCTTATGAAATTTGTAATAATTCTTTTAAATTCTTATGGAAACTGTGGATTTTTATTTTAACTTGAGAAAAATATTTTTCGTTGATTTTCATCTTTTAAAAGTTTACATTATACTCTTGTTATCCATAACGTGTAATAGAAAAATCACATTTATTTTAGGAATGAGAGTTTGAAGGAATACGTGTGATCTTGTACTACAATATTAATGTGTCATAAAATTAAAACTCAATCGTTTTAAAGAGTGAAAACATATTAAAGTTAAAGGAAAAACTTCAATTGGAATCATCATACTCTTATGTCTCACGCACTCTCAAAATTAACAATTTAATCTTAAAATATTTTAATTATTTAGTAAAACCTTATAATAAATAAATTCATTTAAATAAAATAAAATTTTAAAGTGTCTTGTATAATATTAAATTTGAGTTTTATATTTGTAAAAGATTGATTAGAGCACTTAACTATATATGTAAAATAATAAAATATCTTTTTAATTATAAACTATTACATATAATTAATATATTAACTTTTATAATGGTTGTCTTTAATATAATACTACTAATATTAGTCATTTATTTAATTAAATAACAATGCAAAATTAAACAGAGAAAATTTGTAATTACAAAAAAGACTTTTGCAATCACTAGTAAAAGATGATAAGAGGTGAAACTTAAATCAATCTCACAAAATCTGATTGTAAGGTGAAGTTTGCATTCACATGTATACTTTATATATATATATATATATATATATATATATATATATATATATCTTGTGCGTGAGACTAGATATTAATTGATAGTTCGATAGCGGATGAAACTATATGCCCACAAATCTCGTTATGATAGATTATAAATTATGACTTGGATATCATGTTAAGAAGTAAATTTTAAACTTAATTCAATCCCATAAAAATGGTATGTAAGGTAAAGTTTGCACTGCATCCACTTATATATTATGAAAGTGTTTTATTTATAATCGATGTGAATTTTTCAATAAAAAATGCATGTGCTCCAACCACAAATGAGCATACATAAACGAAAACAAAAAATAAAAGTTGTTACTTTGACATTTAAATTTTGTTACACCGACTTATATTTATTTTTTTATTTTTAATTTTCTTTTTTATTATAAATATAAAAATTTCTTTTGTTAAAAATTAATTTACTTAAAATGGGTTGTCAAATGAATCGTGTATGTCAAAATAATCAATTTTCAAAATTTGAACCTTTTAATAAACGCAAGGCTTAAGCAAAATTCAACAACCATAAATAGTTATTGCAAATGTTTAAGAGAGACTCATTGTACAAGCAATAAACCCATAAGAAAAGAAAAAAGAAAAAAACATTGAAATTTGAAATCTGTAAGAGTTCAATTTTGCTTCCCTCATCTTAAATATCATCTTCAAGCTTCTTAAAAAGCCATCACTGTTAATTATGAAGAACTAAAACGTAAATTTGATACTTCTGGTGAAAAACATTCGTTCAATTTCTTGACTTAGAAGCACACTCAATATATTTGCGAGAGAAAGTGACATTCAAACAAACGGTTAAAATAGAATATTACATTTACCCTTCTGTTCATTTGATAAGTTAACATCAATGCTGAGAAGAGTATTTTACTCCTCTTAACGAATTGACTTCACATACTTTTTCCCAGGCCCAAACTCATATATATCTTTTGATTTTTACGGCTAACGTAAACAGAGTTATTAGAAGTGAGCTTTAAATCTAATTCAATCTTATAAAATTGATTTATAAAATAAGGATTGTATCCACTTATATATTATAAATTAATTTTTATCTTTAGTCAAGATCAAACTTTCAACAATTATATAGTAAAATATATAATATATTTATCATACAAAAAATGTTCAACATATAACTCTTGAATTTATCAAATTTGAAATATCTGAGTATGTGGATAGTATTAGATCTATGTATCAGAAGGGTGGTTTTCTGATCCTTCTATATCCTAATATAACTGTATCTAGACAAAGTGAACATATGCCATGATGTTGAACTAAATTGTTTGAAGAATTTTAGGTTATTTTGTTTTTAGGAGTGACGAAGAAAGTGCATGATATGAGGACCACCGCAATTAATGGTTGGCGGCTTAGACGAAAAGGGTAGCTGCTATTTCTATACACTTTGCATTGTGCAGTAGAATCTCTTTTGTCATGAGATTGAAATATTAAGTCAGAACAACAACCAAGTTACAAGGAAAAGGATGATTTAAGGTTCCTTGATTCTCATCGTCCTTAATCTGGAAAAGAAAATGATTTTTTACCTATTAAATTTTAACAATTTTTTTTTACGATCTTAGGTGTCATATTTTAAGTAGTTTTTTATTTATTTTTCTCATTTTTAATATTTTAAAATTATTTAAAAAATGACATCTCATATTGTAAAAAAAAATTATCAAAATTTAGTAGTCAAAATATTATCGTCCATTTAGAAACTTTGAACTTGGATCAACTTGAAAGAAAACCAAACTTATTTCTCATCGCATTATTACATAAATATGACAGGTGCAAGAACATAGGTACAAAGACAACAATCTCTGTATAACTAAGGACATTCCTTGAATTAAACATCATTATATAAAAAATACATTAATTAAACGGATGAAAATAAATTAAGAAAATCGAATCTTGGTAAATTTAAATGAAAAATTATGTAAGTTTATATTTTGTGTTTAAGCTTAGAGTTACTTTTGTGTTGAGTCTTTCGAAAAAAATCCACATCAATAATAGAATAGTTCAACTTATACATAAAAAATCAACATTATTTTTAACTCAAAATCTTATTTTAAAATAATAGATTTATAAATATTTATTTTTATACACGATATTTAATTTTTTTTTTCTTCAATATAAAACTTAAACTCATACTTGAAATTTTACAAAAGAAACAAAGTAGTTTCTTTACGGACGGTATTGATACCAAACAACATAAAAGAGACACATTTTATATAGTGAGATATCTAAGTGGGTGGCGCATAATCTAAATTTTTAACTCTTTTAGTTCAAGACAATAAAGATAATTTAATATCCAATTATTGCTCACATTAAAAATAATAAGGAATCTAATGCGATACAAAGCAAGAACAAACCAATAATATGAACAAGGTGACCCAGTCAAATAATTTGGCAAATGCAGATAGAGATACTTCAGAGCTTCACTTCTATCCACATATTCTATGTTTTCCCTCCCCTGTGTCAAAAATCATTAGGTAATTTGGGATTATCATGTTTCAAACTTTTAATTTATAAAATAAATTAATAACACTTAATTAATTATAATAAAAAGGAATCATCACATCATTATCTTAAACCATCAAATAACAGCTTTTTGTAGGCATGAATTTTTAATCTATTAAGAACCCACCCATGAATGTTGGCCTTTTACACTATTTGATTCCATAAAAGATAATATTTAATCTTGTACTTTTATTTTATCGATTGTTTTCTTTTGTTAGCTTAAATAAGAATGAGAAGAAAATTTACAAAGAATCACTTTTTATATAGTTTTTTACAATACTTATTTATCTTGTTGGCATTCCCCTGTTTTATTTTATTTATATTTTTTATAAAGTTTATTATAAAATATATTTTGAAAATAATATTTCCAAAATTGAAAGGTCATTGCGTTCGCAGCCAACGACTGTGGAATGGAATCTTCAACTTACCTCTTTTGGTTCTTTTTTTCTCCCAAACTATCCCATCTTGCTTGGTATTCAATTTGTTATTAATTGAAAATAAGTGACTCTATACAAATAATCTCGTAATTACATTTTAAAAATCTTAAAAAATTAGAAACTAATTTCACACTTTTAAACATTTATATTTTTTAATTAATTTATGGTTTAATTACTCGGATGGTACCCTACAAGTGTGTCAATTTGATACCGCTTTTAAAAAAAATGTCAATTGCATCTCAACTTTTGAAAAAGTGTTTCAATTAGGTCCCTTTAAGACGGAGTTGACTAACGTCGTTGGTCAACGTGCCATGTGTCAGTCTGTGGTTTTTTTGATTTTTTTAATTTTTTTTAATTTTTTTAATTTTTTGAAAAAAAAATGCCATGTGTCAGGTCTCTGTGTGTGACACGTGGCATTGTCAGTACCACGTGACATTGCAATGCCACGTGTCAGTGTCATTATCAGATGTCATTGTGTTGATTTCGATTTAGTCCCCATATATGTCATTTTCTTTAAATTTAGTACCTACTTATGTGTATATGATTCAATCTTTACCTAATTTTTTTTAATAACTAAAATCCATTTTTTATAAAATTAAAAGTAATTAAGTATACAAAATTTACAAAAATTAAGTATTTGATATTTATATTAAAATTTAGTGGTAAAAGTCATTTTATTAAGTCATTTTTAATAAAAAAAAATTAGTATAACATTCAAACAAATAAAAATTTTGGTTTAAAATTAGTAAGAGACAATATTGTTCTATTTTAGGTTAAAAAAATAATAATTAACAAAACATGAGTACTTAATAAAAAAGTAATTAATAAAGTAATATGTTAAAAAGTCATTTTTAATAAAAAATATTAGTAAAACATTTTATACAAATAATAAATTTTATCTGAAATTGAGAGAAACAATATATATATATATTAGTACTTAATTTTGTAAAAATATTTATACTTAATTAGTTTTAATCTTAAAAAAATGGATTACAAAAATATTTTATTTATTAAAAAAAGTGGGTACTAAATTGAAACAAAAAGACATAGGGACTAAATCGAAATCAACACAATGGTATCTGATAGTGACACTGGCATGTGGCATTGCAATACCACGTGGCACTAACAATGCCACGTGTCACACAGGGACCTGACACGTGGCATTTTAAATTTTTTTTTCAAAAAATAAAAAAAAAACAAAAAAAAAAACAAAAAAAAAAACACACACTGACACGTGACACGTTGATTAACGGCGTTAGTCAACCCCGTCTGAAAGGGACCTAATTGAAGCACTTTTTCAAAAATTGGGATGCAATTGACACTTTTTTAAAAACGATTACCAGATTGACACACTTGTACCAAAGTGAGTATCATTCGAATAATTAAACCTTAATTTATATATCCTTTGTTTTTTTTCTAACATTTTTTATTAGAGTTGTAGGTGTTTGTTGTAGTCTGAAATAATGCATGCGAAATTATTAATCATTGATGCTGTAATCAGAATCTTATCATAATCGAAACACCTATCTAACCTTCTTCCCTCCAAGCTTTTATCTTGGTCATTAAAAAACTATTGAATCATATTGCATTTCTTATCTGAAAACTATCTTATATACTGTAGATAAATCTTTTCATGAATGATTATAAAAATGAAAATGAATAATCAATTTTAATTTATGTAAAAAACAATTCATTTTTTTTTATAAATATTTGAAAGCAAAATTCGTGAAAAAAAAAAACTTGAATTTTCCAAGTGCCACCGTCGAAGCATTTGGGTCCATTGAATTTGTGCCATCGGTTATCTTGTTGGCAAATGAAGATTAAGAGGTCACTTTTGATGGCAAGTTGGAATTATTTATATATTTTTGAAACAGTTACGAGCACTTTCCACTTTCTATCTTTAGATATTTTAGTGAAGAAAAGAGGAAAGCTTATCTGTGATGTGGAAAGCGAAAACTTACTCAGCTAAATGTTTTTTTTAATAAAAAAATATCACAAAAATAATATTCAATCAATTTTCAAACTACCATTTATTGACTACCAAATCACATTATTCTATTAGCCAACAAAATTCCGTACGAATGTATACAAAATGTCCTCTTACAAAAAAAAAAGTGGTAAATTAATGCATATATTAAAAATAACTATTTTAAAATTGATAGAAGTGATTACATTTTTTAAAAACAGGACTAATTTCTTTTTTGAAGTTTAAGCTACTTATTAAAATTAGTGTACTCTGAAATCATAGCAAAAGACGATACAAAGAATCTAAATTTTATGAAATAATTATTTTACAAAGTTGAAAAGAATTTAGTATAATGATTAACTGTTCTATCTAACGATGACGAAGGTAAAAACATGATTTTTGTTTGAAATTTATCACTATGTACAACTTTGTTTTTTTTTTTTTTTTTTTCTTTAACTTAGATTGAAGTTGTAATTGGTAACACAACTTTAATTGGTTTACTATTTTTTTTTCTTCTGAAATTATGTTTGCAAAAATGATTTTAGAGTTTTTAATAAATCATAATTGCATGCATAATTTTATTTTTTAAACCTTTTATATTTATTATTTTGATACATAATAGTCTCACATTATTAATTATTGTTAAGGTGAAGAGTTTAAAACTGATTTAAATATATATTTCTCATTCAACATTTTAATACACCTTTTAAAGACATAATTATGATGAAGTAACAATTATAAAATAAAAAATATCTCAAATATAGTATTTAATCCTAATAATGTACTTCAATAAATTTGAGACCAGAACATTTATAAATATTTGGTTTTAATTGATGTAAATGAAATAAATAGGTTATTGAAACAAATTTTTAGATATTTATATAGAAAACTTGATTAATAAATTGAAAATTAATATTAATTAAACAAATTTTGAGAAAATAAAAAATGTTTTTCAGGTACAATAAATAAATAAGAAAAAAAATTATAATATACGCTTTTAAACATTCATTTTGAAAAAAAAAAAAACAAAAGCTTTCTCCATTCTATTTTTTTTTTATCTCAAATTTCATTCTATTAATACCCAAATTTAACGTATTAAATAACTTTTTAAAAGTAAACAATGTCTAAAAATGAAACAAAAAAAGTTTCAATAACTTGTCCATTCCAAAACATAATAAATAAAATAGAACTCACGCATGGAAACACTAGCTCTAAAAGAAGTTGAAGTCGTGCTACAACATGAACTTCAAAAACAAAATAACCTAAAATCATATATTTGGTACAATTTTTTATTGTAAAACAATGATTTCTAGCGTGATTTGTTCATATGTATATTTAAAAAAATGTATTTTCATACATAAAAAAAAAAAACTCTTTTTAATAAATTTGCAAGACGTTGAAGGTTAACCATTTTGCTGACTTTTCTTTGGCATTGAAGATTGAACTCCTTGGGTTGAAAAAGCAGGAAATGGACGGAGATGAATGAATGAAGAAGAAGAAAAAATGCATAAAGAGTTGAGCAATGTGAGTTTGAGAGGAGCAATAATGATACAAATTCTTGTACCAAAGCTGTGTAAGGGTTGGATTGGGTCCATTCTAAAATTATTCAAACAACAAAAAAATGTGAAAGTGATGCAGCTGAGAGGAGTTGTGTTGGGACCATAACTATTCAAATATCGCAATCATCTCAATTATTTTCAAACCTTCTTCACTTTAACCTAACAAATCACCAACCTTCCTATCCAATACCACCAATTTCTCATTTTATTTTTTATTTTATTTTTCATCCATATTAACTCTACCCATTTTATCTTACAATTTCAAACTATAATTTTGGTGCTGTGACGATTATTTAAACTAATTATTCATGGTGATTTGCATTGTTGGGCCACAACCCTTCAAACATATAGGTGTTTTTAAAGTAAATCATGAATTAAAAATCCCTTAAACATGAGATTAAAGGCGTATTACGGTTACTCACATAGGTTGACTATATACCCTAGTCAAACGATTGACCAGATGAGTTTGACACCTGTCAAATGTTAAGTTTCATAAGTTCAGGGGTTTGTTGACGTGTCTCTCACCTATAAATAAATTCCTACTTACTAGTATTCTCGGAATTCGTATTAATTTTCAGCACAATACTTTGTTTCATCATATGTATAAACATGTGTTTTTTTAAGAATGAAGAAACCGGTATTGGTTGAATATGAGGCGTAAGCATTTGTTAAGATTGGCATCATCACCCACAGTTGAGCCTGTTAAGACAAGTTTTTTCAACTCAACGTCTGAAATATAAATTAATTAACTATATGAAATTATAGTTATTATTTAGACGTAGAGTTAATTAACGAAGTATATAAAATGTAAAAAAGAAAAAGAAAAGAAACAGTGACAGTTCAACAACTGAGTTTTAATGGTGACGTAAATTGGAGGCGCCGCATGCTGGGAGACCTGTAATTTAACACGGAGTCTTCAACTTCAACACCACACACACACACAGCTTTTGCCAAATTGGAAATTCCACACTTTCACTCACACCACGCACTTCTCCACCTCATATACAACTCTACATTCTCCTATTTCCCTTCAATCAAACAAACCCAATTCCCAATTTCTCTCCCAACTAATTTCCACTTCAATGTCCAATTTAATGCCTCAAAATTTTGAAAATTCAGTTTTATTTCATCACTATACACTTTTATTAAATATCAACCATTTAGGTTTATTAAGTGTTATTATTCCCACAACAAAAATTTAACTTTCACATAATTCATATAATCACTCCATCTAGATTCTATCCTTCTTCTCTTAAAGAAACAGTGTCCTTCCATTCGTATTAACGATTTTTTCTAGTTGGCCATCCCAAGTGAAAATAACACTGGACTCAATAATGTCCACTTGCGTACCGTAATTATCTCTCAAAATTTAGTTCAATGACTTCAATTTGTCCTTTTGCATTTAATTTCCAGAATAAATACTCCTTTTTCTGATAATTTTGTATTTAATTTCCCTTCGCTAGAAACTAGACACGGTGAATTAGATGCATCCAAGATTTACCGGAAGTGAGGGCAAGATAGTGGTGTGTTATGGAAATTTGTGCATAAGCTTTCTAATATCTCCGATTATTAGAATAGACACAAAGGGAGTCCAAAATTTACAGCAGATAAAAAAGGATTCTCAGACGCTAGAAAACCCTTCAAAAAATACCTTCACCAGAACTACTGTTAAATAGGACAAAAAGAAAGAAAAAATCTAGCCTAATAATCATAATATTAAAACCCTACAAAAAAAATAAAAAGCCCAATATTAAAGAAAAAAAAGGAGGGAAAGTAAGAAACGAAAAAGAGAAAAGAAACCGCGTCCAGGTCTGTGAAAAGTGATCGCGAAAGAGGGGTAAAAGTGGGAGATTGGAAAACCGAAACGGCGCCGCATCAGTGAAGGGAGAACCAAGAGATGAGTTGTTGGCCGAGGCGGCGTTCGGTGACGGCCACGCGCTCCTCGGAGAGGAGCGGGGAGCGGCAGAGGGGGCAGTTGAACTTGTAGTGGTGGAGCCAGCCGTCGAAGCAGCGGCGGTGGAAGACGTGGCGGCAGGGGAGCATGCGGAGCTGGTCGCCGTCCTGGAAGGTGGCCTGGCAGACGACGCAGGGGTGGTCATGGGCGGGTCCTTCGTAGAAGAATAATTGGTTGTTGAGGGTGAGCTGATCGGAGAGCATGATGAGTCCGGCGAGGCCGGATCCGACGGCGGCGAGGAAGCGGTCGTCGACGATCTGGTGCGTGTGGAAGCGGGCGAGACCTAGGGATTGCAACAGCGCGAAGAGCATCGAGCGGAGGTAGTTGACGCACATGGCTATCTGCGCCAACACCAGCAGCGGAATCGAACCCGACGACACGTCGTTTAATTCGCTTTGCAAACCCATGATTCCAATTTCCCAATCAACTCTGAATGAATTAATGAATGAATAGAGAGAACGAAGATTTTAAGAGGTCGCGGTGTATCGTATCGTATCGTGTCGTGTCGTCTTTGTGTGGATTGCGAGAACACAACACCTTCCACCTCTGTTATAAAAAGCCTCTCTGATGTGATGTCAGGGACTTCTTCACTATTCTAATTTCCTTTTATTCCCCTATTTTTAAATTCATTTTCATAAATTACTCACATTAAATCCACCAACTTGGAACGTAATAAATAACCTTTCTCAAATTAAAACAATTAGATTAAAAAATTGCAATGTGAGCTTTTTCTAAAATTAAAAAAAAAAAAAAAAAAAAA
>Ga0209589_1001033_pt1 | contig 43743 bp, 27 predicted proteins | sample CowpeawhiteBW_FD_187525 | JGI IMG/M metagenome (GOLD analysis project Ga0209589, IMG submission 187525) | Root nodule microbial communities of legume samples collected from California USA - Cow pea white BW (SPAdes) (version 2) | ecosystem: Host-associated > Plants > Roots > Nodule | place: USA...
AAAAATATATATATATATATATATATATATATATATATATATATATATATATATATATATATATATATATATATATATTCTTATGAAGTTTTTTAAATGGATTATATTTGGAATGATATGCTGTATTTTCGACTATATAACTTATTTTATTTTTTTATATTATTTATTTTATTTTAGTTATGTTTCCTATTATAAAATATCTTATAATTTTTTTTAATATTTTTCATTTAACCAACTTTTGTATTTTATTAATTTATATTTTCAAATTAGTAAGTAAACGTTTCATGAAAAAAAAAAGAGTTAAATAGGATAAAATTGTAATGTAAAGTGTAAGGTCCACTTTTTATTACCCTAATGCTTAAGGGCCTAACCTTGTTTGTTGGGCCTAAGACCGGTCCATAGGGTACCCACCCCAAAGACTTCTTTTCGGCCTCTTCGTTTTCCATTCTGTTCTCACATTACAATCAACTCACTTCTTAAACTCTCCGTTCTTTCTTTTTAGAGCTTTGTTAGGGTTTGAGCTAGTTCCTCTATGGGGTAATCGAACTCTACTTCTGGGTGAGTAGGACTTGAATCTCAAGCTCCATTGTGTTCCTTTTCTGTTTCCAAGTTTTGGTTCCACACTAGTCTCTATCATAGCCTCATCTTCGTTCACCTATATGCTATTTTCAGTTCCGTTAGCTGCTCGTGCTTTAGGTGCTAGTCCGCTAAGGATCTCATTCTCTTCGAGTTAGCGTTTAACCAAGGTAAGGTAAGCTAGGGTTTCATGTCTTTATGATTATTGTGCCTTTTGTTGGACTATCTATTTCCGTGTTCTTAAATGTTCAAATGTTGTTGTGATTGTGTGAATACTATTTGGTGCATTTCTTTGATTGAATCTGGTGGCTGCACGAGTGAGAGCAGGTAAGCTTCTATTGAACTTGCCCAGGTGAGCTGAGAGGTTGTCCAAAACGAAAGCTCTCGCTTAAGCGAGAACAACAACAACTCACCCCCTCTCTGTTTCGAGGGCTCGCCTAAGCGAAGGCCACTCGCCTGAGCGAGAGTAGTCTCGCCTGAGCGAGATGGGCTAGCTTGAATGAGACCTCGACATGACCTCTGTTTGTAGTCTCGTCTAGGCGAGAGCTAGTAGATTGAGTGAGGGGTTCCTCTCGCCTGAGCGAGAGCTCTTTAGCTTGAGCGAGATTTACAGAGTTGATTGTACATGGGTGTGTTTCACATGATTGGATGATTTGTGTGCTTTAAACATTTCAAGTATGATGTCATGTATGCTCTATGTGATATATTGGGTTTTAAATTGATGAGATTGGTATGAATGAATTCATGAAACATGATGGGGTGATTGGTTGGATATTGGTATAAGTCATTATACATGATAAATCTATGGTTGGTTGGTGAGACATGGCTATGGTATGAGTTGGACGTAATTCCATGAGTCTCTTGGTGGATCTCATGGTGGTGCCTTGTGTGATGGACGTAATTCCATGAACCTCTTGGTGAGATCTCATGGTGGTGCCTTGTGTGATGGACGTAATTCCATGGACCTCTTGGTAAGGTTTCATGGTGGTGACGTAGTGTATATAATTAGGTAAGGGTTCAAGTAAGGATTGCATCCTGAAACTCTAAAGAGTCAGTTAGTCTCACATAGAACAGACTGACTCAAGTGGTGAGAGTAGCAAGAGGCCCTAGTCTTTGGCAGGATAATGGCCTTAGATGTTTCAAGGCTAACCTTGTGCATGGTAGGGTGAAACCCATTGGCAATGGCCCTGCAGAGCAGTAGAGGCCACCATAAGTGCAAGCATCTGGTGAATCCGACCGATTATATGTATCCGAATAAATTGAGTCTTAGAGTCTTGTTGTTTGCTATCACATGCTTGGTTGATTTATGTGTTCTTGACTTTTAAATTGTATGCTTAATTGTATGATAAAAACCTTTTCACTCTAGCTTACCCTTCTTGTTTGTGTTGTCTTCTTGTGTGGTTTTTCGTTTTTGCAATGATCATCAATCCCTTAGTGTGAGTAGATATAGGAACTCCTGGTGATTGTAGTGGCGACGAAAATGCTACAGCTTAGTTGGGCATGGTTTGGTATTGGGCTCACTGTTGAGCCCACGTATGAAGTGTCTTCATTATTTTGTAATCCCCTGCTTGTGGGCAAGCCTTTGGATATCCGTTGAAACTCTTATTTTTGTTCGAGCATTGTGAAGTGCCTTTGTTTTCCTCTAAGTGTAATTGGATGATGTAAAATCCTTATACTTTAAGTCTCGTGCCCCTTTGAATATTATATTCTATGCGATGTTTTATTTAATTAGATTTATCTATTAAATGGGACGTTACATTTATGGTATCAGAGCAGTCATTCCTTATAGTCTGTGGACTTGTGTGCTTGCTTCATTTTCGTTGTGTCTTCCTAGTATTGCTAGCTAAGTCTCTCGTCTACTCAAGTTTGATTGATGGTTTTTCTTGTGTGCCTAGTCATATGGCACCCCCTCGCGTAAATCCTCAACCCCCTCAGAGCGATGCACCAGATATCGCAAGGGCGATAGAGGCCATGGTGGCAGCCTTGACCCAACAAAGTAATGCTATGATGCAGCAACATGAAGCTTCTATGCAGTGACATGAGACATCCTTGGAGCAGCAGCAGTTGGTTATGCTGCAGATGAAGGCTGTAAGAGTGGCTTCTGAGGCTGCTCAGAGGCAACATATGGAGGCCCTCTGATAGTTAGAGGAGAGTAGGACCGTTGCCCCTGTCTACGACCTTGAACCTCAACCTCCGCACTTGGAGTGGAGCTTGGAGGATTTTCTGAAGCATCACCTAGCCAAGTTCAATGGCAAAACCAGTCCCGATGTCATAGACCAGTAGCTGAAGGACATGGAGAGGATCTTTGATGCCAAGATGTGCCAAGAGAAGAGCAGGCTTGCCTTTGTAGTGTACATGCTCACTGTAGAGGTAGAAAACTGGTGGGCTAGCATGAAGTCTATTATGGGAGAGAAGTAAGGGCCAATCACATGGGAAGCATTTAGGAGGAAGTTCCTCTCTGAGTACTTCCCTGATAGTGTGAAATACGCTAAGGAGGTGGAGTTCCTCCAACTGACTCAGGGAAACAAATCTGTGGCAAAATATGTAGAGAAGTTCAAACACCTCGGTCGTTTCTACACCATGCTGCTAGATGAGGAGTGGTGATGCAGTAAATTTGAGAACAGTCTCCCAGGAGACATTCGCTTGATGGTGGATCCACTCTCCATCAAGGATTTTGCAGCCTTGGTGTAGAAGGCTAGAGTCATGGAGAGGTAGAAGCTCAACACTCCTAGTAGTAGAGGGTTAGTGGACCATTTGTGTAACACCCCTTTCAAGATGTCACGTGTAAGATATTTTTTTTACATGAAGCACAACCTTCGATACCATCGTATAAGATAGGAATTTTCACCATTATTTTCATCTAAGAAAAACACCTGGTAAAAGATTCACCCAACCTCTTTATTCATCAAGGAGAAAACATAGCTCATATAATCAAATAACTTAAATCGTTCGATGAGGTTAAATATCAAATCCTTCATGTAAAAACTCAAAAACCACTACACTATTACATTTTATTTCAAAGAAACCTCTTCAAAGGTTAAAATACAACTTCCCAAAGCTTCCCCACGAACTCCTCACAGCTAAGCTTCTCCAGCAGTATCTGCATTAACCTCTACTCCCGTATAACGCAAGTCATACAATCATCGCAGGTGGAAACCACATCCACAGACATGCAAGGGTGAGTTAACCATGTATCACATCATATAATAGACATATTAACATGTAACTCATGTAGCAAATTATGATGTAACAAAACTCATTCATAAAGAAAAACACCACCAACACATGTTCTCAACACCACAACTTAAACTCATCAAAATATTACTACCAAGTAATATTTAACGGTATTACATTCTCTCATAGCTAACCATTATACCTTTTCTACGCACCAATGCCTCTAGGAAAAGTCCATTCCACTGCTTTCCATAGACTTACTAGCAACAACTCCACCCGCTCGACAAAGCCTTGGGTGGAGCACTCTTGCTAAGCTCATGCCAAAGACTTACAAGGGAATGAAACCCCTTTATCCTGACTCGACAAAGTCCTCTAGGTAAAGAAACCATCATGGCTTTACAATTATTAAAGAGTTCATAGTGTCTCATCACATATGTACACCCATACATATCATACCTCAACACATGATCAAACATACCTCGACTCATCATGCAATTAAATCATATCGTGTCGCATCATCATCAGATTAATCATAAATCATTATCTTAGCATAACCCCAAGCATTATTCCCTTACACTTAAGGATAATAACATACAATTTACCCAACAATTCTGCACTAAATAATACATAAACAACACATTTTTTAACTACCACCAACATCATGTTAAAACAAACCACGACAACAAAATAGTAAGTTCCACGTGTGACCAGTGGAGTTTTCCACAACCTATGGATTTAGCTGTAGAAAACAAAAATGCGAACCAATGAGCTCTACAAGTGACTTGTGGATCACAACCTGTGAATTTAACTTCGAATATACAAGAGTCAAAACAACGAATCCCACAAGTGACCAGTGGATTCTCCCACAACCTGTAGATTTGGCTTCGAATGCGCAAGAGTCAAAATAGTGAGTTCCACAAGTGACTAGGGTATTTTACAACAACCTGTTGATTTGACTTCGAAAAATGAAAGAGGCAAACCAAGAACTAAAATTCACCCAAGCATTGACACAACTGATGGATTCTTAATAAACTCATAAAATCTTACTACACTTGAACCTAAATTAACAATACCCTTAGGAACCATACTCACTCCACTAACTTTATCCAAGACCCGAAATTTAACCAATTCATAGTACTTTAACACAAATCATAATTTCATCATCATAAGAAAACATCTCCAATTGCTATTACACCATGGATTCCCCATATACTGAAGAAAAACAACAAAACAATTTTATTCCATGCAACATTTCACCTATACTTTTCTAAATGATAAAATCCAGTTCATAAAATACTTTAAACAAAATTTCTAATCAACTTACCACCAACGTCCAACACTTCACAAAATTCCGTAGCCTTAACCAAAAACCCATATAAAATCATGCTTACCTCAACCATAATTAACACTCCAATGAAAACAAGTTATATTTACAACCATTTCCCCAACCTCAAATAAATTCACATGGTAACAAGATGAATATCAAAATCCCTAATTTCCCAATTGATTCATCCAAATCAAAAATTAAAGTAATTAGATTAAACATCTTAATCCCATCCTTAAAAACAAATTTTTCCATCTATCTCATCTCAAATTCACCACAAAAATTTGACAGCAATTGTAGACAAAAAAAAAAAATCTGTTCTTATCTATAAACTTAATCCCAAACAACACTACCACCATGACTTCAACCATTAAAGAAACTTGTTATCATCTCCATCCATAAGAACAAAATTACCCTTTTATAATTCCATATTTTCAAATGGTACTAATAATGAGAACACGACTTAACACCTCCTTACACCAAAACATAACCCAAAGATGCATTTCACAATTCCTTCATTCCATAAATCAATTTACAATCATTTCTCAACACATAATCATGTAATATCAAGAAAATGATTTAGCATCTCTCACACGAAAAACCCAACATTCTTTTACCACAAGGATAAACACTTCTTATCTCATATACAATACATTCATCATATAAATAAATAACTATAGATACAAGGTGTAGCTCCCCTTACCTAGAATTCTTGAAATGTGATCACCTTAACTTGATCTACCCTATTTCACTCTCAGTCCACCGTTACCTCCAGTAATTTCTGCAGTTCCTCTTTTCTTTGCTCTTAACTTATGTTTTTCTTCCTCTCTCCCAAGCCCCAAATTCCAATTTTTAACTTAGCTAAAAATGACCCTCTACTTTCCCTTACCAGGCTATGAAAAAAATAAATAAAATAAAAAACTTATTGTTGTACTGCATAATTTTCCTTCAGTTTCCCATTTTCACATTTTCACTTCTCCTGAATGTTTCGCCTCCCTAAGCATATCATGAATTTACTAAAAAAAATAAGACTTTATTTTCCCCTTTTTTTTTCTAACCAAGATTTGAACTCACAACCCCCAAGACTTAAATAACACTCCAACTTATATGACCATCATGTGTTTCTTGTTAATCCACACGCACCACAAAATTACAATGTACTCGCATATTCATTGCATTCAAGAAAGCAGCCAAAACAATATTCTTAAATGTGGCAATTAAAATTGCTAAGTTCCTATAGGAATACTTCACGTTCAAGCACACACATGAGCATATCTTAAGCAATTATAAAATAATAAAAAATTTATAATTATTCTAACGTGCACAAAAGAATCAAACCCAAGACCTCCAAATCCCATGGCAAAGTTCTAACCAACTATGCTACTCTCCATCTTTGTTATGAACTTGTATATCAATTCAATTAATATTCCTCGCATCCAATTATCCCTTAGAATTATAATTATTTTCCTGGGTCTTACATTCTCCCCAACCCAAAGAATTTTCGCCCTCGAAAATTGTACTTACCAGGATTCATATACGGATATGACTTCATGTTATCTTCCAATTCCCAAGTTGCTTCTTTTGTTACTTCATCCCAAATCCCAAAGCACCTTGACAGTACAAATTTCTTTCCCTCGAAGCTTTTTGACTTGCACATCTAGCACCTGCATTGGCCCAGCGTCTAGGGTTAAGTCTTCTCTAATCTAAACTTCATCCTCCTCTAGCACATTCGTAGGATTAAAGACGTACTTCCTCAGTTGCGATACATGGAACACGTTATGCAAGTTTGCCAATTGCGGTGGCAGCGCAATCTCATAAGCTACTGGACCAATCCTCTTGAGAATTTAATATGGCCCAGGAAACTTCGGTGTCAACTTCTTTGATCTGATTGCTCTTCGGACACTAGTTGTCGGAGTCACTCGGAGAAATACATGATCTTCCACCTTAAATTCAAGTGATATTCTTCTCTTATCAGCATATGACTTCTGTCTACTTTGAGTTTTCTCGCATTCGATCTTAGATCAACTTAACTTTCTCCGTAGTTTGCTGCAACAACTCTGGTCCTATGGTCACCTATTCTCCATTCTGATACCAACACAATGGTGTTTGACACCTTCTTCCATACAAAGCTTCATATGGTGCCATCCCAATGCTAGAGTGGTAACTATTATTATACGTGAACTCCACCAAGGATAAAATCTCACTCCAACTACCCAAATGATCCAGTACACAAGCCCACTGAATAGTTCTCTCAGATTGTCCATCTGTTTGAGGATGATTTGCGAAACTCATCCTCAATTGTGTACCTAGAGCTCCCTACAATCCTCAACTTTTCGCCTCCCTAGGTGTATCACGAATTTACTAAAAAAAAATAGAATTTATTTTCCCCCCTTTTTTTTCTAACCAAGATTTGAACTCACAACCCCCAAGACTCAAATAACACTCCAACCCATATAACCATCATGTGTTTCTTGTTAATCCACATGCACCACAAAATTACAATGTACTTGCATATTCATTGCATTCAAGAAAGCAACTAAAACAATATTCCTAAATGTGGCAATTAAAATTGCTAAGTTCCTATAGGCATACTTCACGTTCAAACACACACATGAGGACATCCTAAGCAATTATAAAATAATAGAAAATTTATAATTATTCTAACGTGCACATAAGAGTCAAACCCAAGACCTCCAAATCCCATGGCAAAGTTCTAACCAACTATGCTACTCTCCACCTTTGTTATGAACTTGTATATAAATTCAATTAATATTCCTCGCATCCAATTAATAGTCCACCCTTACTTACTGAGTCTATGTCAATCTAGTTATGTCTTGGCTGCCATGATTGTTCTATTTTAACTTATTCAAGTTAGATAATCATTACTCCTTATATGATACCATCGTTCCCCAATTGCTTTGGATAATGAGATAATGTATACAAGACAACTCTGGGTATAATGTGTCTATCAATGAACCTTACTTGTTCTGTTCAATACTTGTATAGTTGTCTCAGTATAACCTTTCCAATTAGTGACACTATTCAACTTTGTTGTTAAAGATTCAAGTAGGTAATTGCATACTGTACTAGATAATTCTATTTTTCTGCACTATAAACTCACTCTAATATGTTCATAGTGGCTATTTGGCTTTACCAACCTAGTTAATAACCTCACCCATGATAGACTCATCTTACTATTTCATAGTGTTTTTAATAATTGACATGGACACCGACACCACTCAAAATACAAGAATGTTACACTCGAAAGTTTATATTTCATTCATGACATGCGTTCAACTATGCTAAATATAATATTTTGTCTACGTCTACGTTTCTTTAAATAAATATTACTCTATTTTTATGGTTTCATATGGCTTATATAATTGATAGTCAAACTCTTTTTTCTATTTTCCATTTATTTCCATTAGGTGATGTCGCAACCGAGATCACAGTGGGATGGCGAAAATAACTTAAAAGGTACATAGGAGTCGCCACCATAGTTTATTATGGAAAACTATAGAAAAAAAGAATGGTCTTCGAAACCAAATATGGATTTGGGAGTTGGTTAGGTTTGGGGAAGGTATTAGCACCCCACAACGCCTGTCTTAAAACGGTTCCCTCTTTAATTAGGTGCGCAAGATAGAATTTGATGCTTAAAATATTTGTTGTTCCCTGAAAAATCAAACAAAATAAAAAAAAAACACATACAAAAATAATAAATATTAAAAACAAAAATATTTTTTTTTATTTTTTTGGCCCGACGAGAATTGTACCTCGCTCCTACGTATTTCCATTTGGAAAATTAGGGATAACGTAGTTCTTTATAAAAAAAAGTTGTTTGACATTATTATTATTTGATAAATTCTAGATTTACACACACACACATACATATATATATATATATATATATATATATATATATATATATATATATATATATATATATATATATATATATATATATATATATATATATATATATATATATATATATACATATATATATATATATATATATATTATTAATATCAAGAGAATCCGAGATTCTACATGTAAAAGATTTAATTATCAAGTAAATCCGAGACTTGACATGATATTCAAAAATAATTTTATAATTTTTATTTTTTATTATTATTAATTTTTTTTAAAAAAGAATTAAAAGCATATGAATGAGTGTTTTGATTATCAAGCAAGTCCAAGACTTGACATGACATTCAATACTCATATAAAAGAAATAATATAATTATTTATTTATTTTTTATTATTATTTTTTTAAAAGAGAATTAAAGCCTACGAAAAATCCTTTCTAATGACCAAGATTATGGCATCCCAAATAAAAGGAAAGAGAAGGGTTGAGCATATCAATGACGAACCCAAACCCAAAATCACCTAATGTTCAAACCCGAAACACATTTAGTCATACAACAGGTCAATCGATCATACATTTGATATTATAAGAGAGCCTGAGCAATAAATGAATAACATTAGGAGCAAAGAGAATTTATCTTTCATGGTCACGAATAGAGCAAAACTGACTGAAAGGATTTTGCGTGTGTGCTCTGGTAATAAAAAAGAAGAGAGGTTTTTTGAATTTTTTTCTTTGTCTTGCATTGGAGAGGTTTTGTGCTTATATAGGCACTTGGGATATCACTGAAATCCTAGTCTTTAATTATAATAAAATACATGAGGAAGGAATCGGTCTTGATGAAACATATTATAGAAATTAAATCGTTGCATAATATAGAGGGTATTGATTATAGTTATTAACAAAATATTGCCTATAATTACTAGAATCATATATTTTCTAGTACACGAAGATTGTAACATCCCTACTGGACATTACTTAATTAAATAAATAAATAAGAATGGAAATTCAAAAGTCGTCATTTATTATTCTCAAAACGCGAAAAAATTTAAAATGTTAAACAACACAAACAAATTTATGAAAATAGTAGTAATAAAAGTATTACAATCTCCAAAATCCAATACAATGGTAAAATAAAACATGGTAAAATCCCTAGCTCTAGTCTCCAAGCTAGCCCTCGCTCTATCGTCTGTGCATCCACAACATCACCTGTATCATCATCTGCTCCCGTGTAACGAATCACACGATCATCGCCAATCACAAACATAAAGGATGAGCTTATACACAAAATAAAATAGATATAAATAATATAAAAGTATTTCACCCATCTTATTCATTCTATTTTGTTCTTGGCCAAGACCTTATCCCCAAGGCTTTTCAACCTTCACAACACACAAATGGTTAGCCTCAGATTCAGGATTTATGATGCTCACACGAACCTGCCCGCTCGTGGTCCTGCCTCTACGAACCTCCTCGCTCCTATTCCTACTCTACGAACCTCTCGCTAGTAGTCCTACTCTATGGACCTGCCTGCCCGTAGCCCAACATATGTGATCTACCAACTACGTACTTCCCCGCACGCAACATCTCTCAAGTGTGAGCACGAAACATACGAACCTACCTCCCTTATATCCCCACACGAGAGTAACTGGATATGAACTTCCCTGCTCATATCATCACATGTTCAACACCATCCATGAACCTACCCGCTCATGGCACAACATCTCCTGATCCAAGTATAACATCATTGTTTAAACACATCGCACAAGTCATAGACCGCATCTTTATCGCCTAGCGCAGCCTAGGGGACGCCAGGCGAAACCAGTGCAGACCGCCTGGCGATTCTCGCTTGCCGCTAGGCGCCAAGCTCCAGACAGACCAACTGTTTCAGGGTCTGTCACCTGGCGGAACATACCTTGCCGCCAGGCGCCACACACACCTACTCGTGCCGCTAGGCGCTATATTAGTAGCGAATTTCTACTAGTTTTATCACCTAACATAGCTTGGTCTACGTACCAAAGCCATCCCAACATCTAGAAATACACTCATCAAATCATAAACACTCATATGGTTCAAGTGTCTATTATTCACAATTATCAAGTCCTTTAATCAAGGCCTATGCTTTTACCAATTACTTCAACATATCATAATACTCCCAATCAAACCTATGGGATAGACCCCAAACCCAATACCTTACAATTAAACAGTTTATTACTCCTGCTCCACAATGATACTAACACTTTTCCATCAATTACCTTTCCAATTAATTTGCACAATTATTATGAATTCCTTTACCTGCCATATTAAAATCTCCCAAGGTTTTCAATCTGTCATTCAACGAAATCTTACCATCCCAGCTCTTACAACCCTAATTACCATTATCCTTCATTTTGTTTTAGATTCTAGACCCATATTGCCTACCAAATACACCTACTATGCCTATAATTTCTCATCATTTACATTTCTACCTTTTTAGTTTATTACAACTTAAGCATACTATTCTCGTTTCCCCAAATTTCACATCACTGTTTAATACCCGAATCACCATTCCACGCATCCACAACTGTCATGCGACGTATCAGAAGTGGAGAAAATTCCCAGTTTCTTCTTAATGTGGAATCCCTTACTCCTTGCCGTCTCGTCTCACCGCACACTAGACCGAAATCGTTCGTCATCCTAATATTAAGTATGTATAGAATAATGCCAAGAATAAATGCCATTTACCCGCTGGAATTTCAAATTCCCAATTGTCCTCTTTCATCCCTTCTCACAATTCATAAACACCCATTCGCCATTGTCAATCAATTATTAAATCGCATAATTCCATTCAATTAGTAACATTCATCATCACATACAAAGATTAAAGCAAAATTTTCAGAGGTCGCAAGGACTCCTACATCAAATAACATCAAATAGTCGCGAGCGGCATCGCGCCACCTGGCAGATATTCATCGCCGCCAAGCGGTTCATGCCAGAACCAAGAACAAAGACAACATCTGACGTGTCGCTTGGTGGTAGGGGTTCAGCCGTCAGGCGGTTTCTGGGGAAAACCCCAGAAACTCCCGAAAAATTAACACATAAAGGAGTGGAAATCATGCAATATTACATGTCAATGCATAGTTATTCGAACACAAAATAAAAACATAGAAGAAAACTCCCCTTACTTGGATTCCTTGCTCCAAATTCGAATTTGATGTGTGTCTCTAACCCAAAAGCTCTCTTCACCTTTGCCTTCACCCCAAACAATGCTTCCACTCCAATTCTTCTGTTTCACCAATTCGAATTCCCTAAGATCCTTCTGCTCAGTGGTTCACACGAAAATTCCAGGCCTCCCTCTCTCTAATTCCCATCTCTCTCAAGGTTGATGCTTTCTTAATTATCCCATTAACCTATTAAAACGAATTTAATTATAATTTGGCTTAGTGGTTATTCAATAATCATTAACAAAATGTTTTTAGCCCCCTAAGCTACCTCTCTTGGCTACTAGGGTTCCTAAACCCTTTCATATCCATGCCAAAAGAAAACTTGGCAAAAAGAGAGTTAATTCATCCTTAGCAAGGCTTGAACCCACAACCATTCAATCACAAAGCCAATACACAACCAACTCAACTAATCATTTTTCATGATAATTCCTATAATTTTAGGATTACATTATCACCAACCACATTCAAACATATCATTAAAATAATGCACAATTAAAATAACATACAATTAGCATACCTAGGACTTGAACATAAGTCCTTTCACACAACCAAGTACTCTCAACCACTTAAGCTAGTACTTTTTCACATCATAGCATTCCACATTAAATGCCTTAAATGCTTCTACTACCTACATTTATTAAATAATTATTTAATTAATTATTTAAATTTCTCGGGTCTTACAAAGATCCTGATCAAATCATAATATAATATTCATATAATTGATTCTAATTATTATGAGGAATATTATCTTCCAATTATTAAAATTGTACCATTCTCTAGAAAACAATATTACCAAGAATATTTGCTTCTGATTATTAAAATAATATATTCTTTGACTGAAAAACTCGATAAGACACATCACATAAGCATAAATTCAAGATATTTATTCTAATTATTATGAAGAATATTGCTTCTAATATTATACCCTTGTCTAAAAACAGAAATTATAAAATGTCATTTTCTGACGTGTCATGTGAAGAGTGTAAATAGCAAATCAGTAGGGTGAAAATATGTATAAAACATTTAGGCCCATGATAGGGGTGTGATAATTAAAAACAAATTAGATTCTCCCTTCTCTTTTTTCATGGTATAATTAAAATTAAAAAAATCTACCATCAATAAAAAACATATTTATTTTATTTTATTATTTTTTTATATATTTTTATATTTATATTTTTTTTAACAAAAAAAAAAGCATTTACTCAAACAAAATTGGGTGTTGATAGGTGAAATTGTTGGAAATTGACATTAGAGTGGTTATGATGCACTAAGCTCACTCCTACCCATCTATCACATTGTTCCCAAACTCTCTTATTTTGCAACCAAAAAATAAATGAGCAGTCTCCTCATTTTTATTCCATAGCTGACATAAGTTGTTACCAAATGTACTCAATTATACGAAAAATTTACCTTTGTTGGTACCCTATCTGGAAACACTCTCCATATGAAGTGTTGTGCAGTTGGGAGAGCCTTGAAACTCTGGTAAGATTTTAACATGTTAGTATTTCCCCCACCTAGATTGTATTATTGTATGTGTTATGCAAACCTTACCGTATATATTCCTTCCTCACCTTCCTTCCAAACCCAAGTATACCCATTTTGTCTTTTAAAGGACTGACTTGTTATTTCCTTCATAAATTGTTGTTCTTTCTATGTCTCTCCTCCATGTCAAATTCAATTCCTAGATGCTATCTTTCCAATCCCCCAATTCTATTGTATTTTTTTTCTTAAGATAGTGTGTAATCTAGTAAACCTATAGTTGAGCGACATTTCTTCTACCTATTTGTCCTCCCAAAATTTGATCTTGTTTTCTATGCCCACTACATTGTTATCAAACCAACTTGCTTGTTGCCTTTTCTCTATAGTTTATCCATCCCTCTCCACCACGATTTATCATTTTCTTTATTTTTGACGTTTAAGTTCCTCTATGACACATATTTAGAGTCTAAGACATCCTTCCATGGGCCCTTATTTTCACTCCTAATCTCCATTTCCATTTTTCTAATAAAGTTGTGTTAAAATTTCTCTGTCTCTTATTCCTAGCCCACCTTCTTCATCTTATTTACACAAGTTTTCCCACTTAATCCAATTTATCTTTCTGTCCTCAGACTCCCATCTCTAGAGAAATTTCCTTTACATTTTTGTGATCTCTTTGCATATACATTTTGACGCATTAACGAAGGATGGATAAAATAATGAAAGGACTTGAATTACAAACTAAAATGGGACATACACAACTAGTAAAACATAGTAGTCTACCTTTCCATCTAGTAAGGTTATTCCTAATTTTTTCACCACATCTTGCTATAGTTTTGGTTTCTTTGGTTCACCCCTATAAGCATTTTTAGGTACTTGAATGAGATTTTCATATAGTCATAATTTAATATTTTGGATAAGTTTTTCCAATACATCATCCTCTATCCCCATTCCTCCTATTTTGCTTTTTTGGAAGTTAACCCTTAGTCCTAACAATAACTCAAAGCTTCTCAAAATGTTTTCTATAACCATTAAAGAAAACACATGCACTACGCACATATGTGTTCACTTTTTTTAATTTTAAAAATAAATATAACTAATTTTTTAAATTTTATTATAAATGTTTTTTTATTTATTTTGTAAATAATTTTTTTATTAAGGATGCTTATTTTAGTTTAAAAGTGATTAATTTAAAAGAAAAATTAAATGAATGAATAAGTTAAATCTATGAAAGCGATTATTTAAAAGGTAAAAATGGTAAAACAATTTTTTAATTTAAAAAACCGGTTATTTATTAAAGGGTAAAATTGGGAATAAAAATGTGGACACCAAAATAGGGTATCCCCTTTATATATAGGTATAGATGATATTTTTAACCTTAACCTCAAACAAATAATGTGTAATTGGTGAACTGTAATGGGTTTACCATAATTCCTTTATTCGTAATTCTTACTCCTTTAAATATATGGTTGTTAGTCGTGTGTCTTATAATCCTTGTTCACCCGTTTGATACTATATATTAGTAATAAGAATGGGGTCATTGGGGTCCCTTGTTTCGATCTTCTTGTGAACTTAATTTCTCAAGTTCGATTGTGATAATCAAATAGAGATTGTGGATGATTTCATACATGCTTTTGTCTAGCCAATCCATTTATTGCAAAAACCTAGTTTACCCATCATATAGTACATATAAAAAGTCTTAAAGTCCCAACTCCTTCGATTGTAGGCTTTTTCATTGTCCACATTGACTATTGCCATGCTCTTCTTCTTCCTTCACTCTCTTCCAAACTTCATTAGCTACAAGGATGTTATCTAACATTCATCTCCCTTTAATATTATTGATTGTGATTTATTTATAATTTTTAAAAACACTCTCTTCAATCTGTTTATCAACATTTTATTGATGATTTTATACACAATTTTGGTTTATAATTTGAAAATATGCCTAAAAAAGTGGATGTAAGAATGAGAATATTTTTTTCCACCTGTTACCTCTTCATTACTTTATTTACTACAATAATTTGAATTATAAGTCTCTATTGCTAATATTTTTAATTTAATCTCTCTCAACTTATTTAGTGAGAAAAATATGTTGTTACTAGCGCAAAAGGAACTAGAAGCACTGAGTAAATTTTATTTTTATGATGTCCAAAAAGGTAAAGTGTACATGACATGTATGTCTCCCAAAGTGTAAGGCCAAGCTAAAATGCATTATAATCAATATAATCTGAGCATAATCCATCATGAATAAATGTGGCGCGAATTTTCAAAACATCTGAAAATTGTGAAGTTAATCTATTAGACAAATAATCTAATAGTGTAGAAGGCTAATCTATTATGCCACTAATAAAATCGATTAAATATATAAGAACTGAATTTTGATCATCACAATGGATTTTCTAACTTCATGAAAAAAAAAAACTCATTCTAAAAAAGATTAGTGAAAGTTTTCTTGGAGCATAATGACTAAAACAACTAGATCTTTTCAAGATCCTTCAAGATTGCGTTGACTCAAATTGATCTTGGCTCTGTTTAGGAAGTTGGTGTGAGATCTGATTGTACAAGTGTATCCAATCTAGTCATTGTTGTTGAATTTCAATTCTGTTATTTGGAAATCACTAAGTGTATGTAGCCTTACATAAGAGCATTTTTCTTGATTGGTTTTTGAAGTGTTTTGTGTCCAAGAGTTAAGATTGATTAGAAGTTTTGTTAATCTTGTAATTCTTTTGAGACATGGTGAAAAAAATTCTCTAGCTAAGGTTGCTAGGGTAAACTGGATGTAGATTCCAAAGAATCGAACCAATGTAAATCCTAGTGTTTATGTGTTTTACCTTTCCCTTACCTCATTTTTATATGGTACAAAGAATCCAACACTTTGGAATCCAATTACATTGTGTTAATAAGTTTTAAACTGATTTTGAAAAGATTAAATCAAGTGAAATTTTTAAGTACCAATTCAACCCCCTATTGATTTGAGAAGATTAGCCATATCATTTTAACAATTAGAGTTGATTAATCGCAAGATAATCGATTAAAAGATCTTGATCATGGCTAATGTTCCACAAACTCTTTCTGAAGCAACTTCAATTAATAGACCACCACTGCTTGCTGGAGAAAACTATCGTTTCTAGAAAATACGATTAAATTTTTTTGATAAAAAGGTGTATGGGATGCTATAGTAAATTAACCCTTGGTACCTACAAAATCTGCAGATGGCAATACTGTTCCTAAACATTTTCCTCATGGACTCTTGATGAAAATAAAAGAGCTCAGTATGATGTAAGAGTTAAAAACATAATTTCATCTGCACTAACATTGGATGAATTTTACAGTGTGTCAATTTGTGAATTAGCGAAATAAATGTGGGATGTGTTAGAGGTGACACATGAAGGAACAAATGAGGTTAAAAAAGCTAAAAATAAAAATCCCATTCAAGAATATGAGATGATTAGGATGAAGGTTGAAGAAACAATCTATGAAGTTCAAAAAAGATTCACTCACATAGTGAATCATCTTCTAGCTTTGGAAAAAACCTTTGATAAGGAAGAGTTGAACATCAAGATTCTAAAAAGTTTATGTAAAGCATGGCAACCCAAGGTCACTGCTATATCATAATCTAGAGACCTTATAAGCATGAATGTGGCAACCCTCTTTGGAAAGTTAAGGGAATATGAATTAGAACTAGGAAGACTGAAAGAGGAAGAGAAAGGAGATAAAAGGAAAAATATTGCATTAAAAGGAACATTAAAATCTGCCAACAAAAGCAAAACAAACAAAGCTAAAACCATGGGAGATCAAGATGATGGGAACTCTGACAATGAGACTCTGAATATGATGGTAAAATGATTCTCTTAATTTCTGAAATACAAAAATAAAGTTAATTCAAAATTTGAAGGCAACAAAAGATTCTCCAAGAAACAAGACCAACCTACCATACCAACATGTTATGAATGTGGTAAAGCTAGCCATATTAAACTTGGCTGCCCAGTTCTTAAGCTCAAACATAAATTGGAAGAAAAGAGTGAAGTTGCCAACAAATCTAAGAAAGTGAAGAAGGTCTATATTTCTTGGGAGGATAATGATTCCAGCACTTCTAGTGAATCAAGTGATAGTAGTGAAGAAGAAACAAATCTTTGCTTGATGGTTGAGATTAAATCATTGGCTAGTGGTGCAACTAGTTTTTTGCTTGATGTATATAATTAATTGCATGAAGTAGCCAGAAAGTTACAATACTCAAATAATAGACATAAAGGTCAAAATAGATGGCTTGAAAACAAATTGAAACAACTAGAAGCAGAAAATGAAAGTTTGAAAACTAATCTAGAAAGCCTAGTAAAGGGCATAAATAACATGGCATGTAATTGCAAAAAAATGTGGTAGGTTGTGAAAATTATCCAAGGCAATTAGAAAAAATCAAATATTTGATGAATACTCTTACTAGATTTACTTTAAGAAGAAATAATCTTGACGTTGTTCTAAGTTGATGACAATGAAGTGTTTTAAATAAAGAAGGTATATGTTATGCTGAACATGCTATTAGATTACAATCTAGAAAATTTACTAACATGAGTAAACCATCTTCTATTGTATGCTTTTACTGTTGTGAGCTTGGTCATCCATCAAATAGGTGCTATTTCAAGAAACATGATGTTGATGAAGGTAAATATAAATGGATACCTAAAGAGTTAAATGATTTGTCTAACATGAAAGGACCCAAAATCAATTGGGTACTTGCATAATCTTTTTAATCTGTCCTGCAGTTAGGTCTAGAATCTAAGGATTCAATGTGGTATTTGGATAGTGGCTGCTCAAGACATATGACAAGTAATGTAAAGAAATTCAGCAAAATATCATGCAAAGCAAATGGTTATGACACCTATGATGATAATAACAAAGGTAAAATTTTGGGTGCAGGCAAGGTAAAGAATTCTTCTTTTATAGTAGTTAAGAATGTATTGTTCGTTGAGGGGCTTAAACATAATTTGCTTAGCATCAATCAATTATGTGATAAAGGGTTGAGAGTGACTTTTGAGACTAATCATTGCTTGATATGTTTTGTATCATCAAATGAAATAGTGCTTATTGGGAGAAGAATTCAGAATATCTACACAATTGATTTTGAAAATATTGATTTTAATTCCATTATATGCTTGTTTGCTAAAAAGGATGATTCATGGATTTGACATAAAAGGCTTGCACATTCATATGGCACATTTAAACAAACCGGTTTCAAAAAATTAGTAAATAGCTTGTCTGAAATTAATTTGAACAAAATTGACTATATGATGTTTGTCAAAATGGTAAGCAAGTAAAGGCTTCTTTCAAATCAAAGCAACATGTTTCTACATCTAATCAAGTTGAATTGATACAAATGGATCTATTTCGACCATCTACAACTAGGAGCATTGGTGGAAATTACTATGCTTTAGTTTTGGTTGATGATTTTTCAAGGTTTACTTGGACATTCTTTATCTCAGCTAAAAATGATACATTCAAAGTCTTTAAGAAATTTTATAATGCTGTACAAAATGAAAAATATTTACAAATAAAATATATTAGAAGTGATCATAGGGTGAATTTCAAAATATAGTTTTTGAAACTTTTTGTGAAGAAAATGGTATTTTACAGAATTTCTTAGCTCCTACAACACCACAACAAAATGGTGTTGTAGAAAGGAAAAACGAATCTTTGGAAGCAGAAATATGTTTTTGATGATGTCGAAAAAGGCAAAGTGTACATGACATGTATGTCTCCCAAAGTATAGGATAGAAGTTGAGTTGACTCTAGTGTAAGGTCAAACTAAAATCCATTAGAATCAATATAATCTTAGCATAATCCATTATGAACAAATGTGGCATAAATTTTCAAAATATCTGAAAGTTGTCAAGTTAATTTATTAGATAAATAATCTAATAGATTAGAAGACTAATCTATTATGCCACTAATGAAATAGATTAAATATATCAAAATTGAATATTGATCATTAAAATGGCTTTTCTGACTTGATGAAAAAAAAATTTATTATGAAAAAGATCAGTGAAAGTTTTCTAGGAGCACATTGAAAGAAGCAATTGGGTTTTCTCAAGATCGTTCAAGATATCATTGAATCAAATTGATCTTGGTTGGGCTTAGGAAGTTGGTGCGAGATTTGATTGTACAAGTGTATTCAATCTAGTTAATGTTTGTTAAATTTCATTTTTGTTATTTGGAAATCACTAAGTATATGAATGTGTTACTACAAGTGTGTCCTTGAGTAAGAGCATTTTTCTTGATTAGTTGGTCAAGTATTTTGTGTCCTAGAGTTAAGATTGATTAGGTGTTATGTTAATCTTGTAATTCTTTTAATCTTGTAATTCTTTTGAGACTTAGTAAAAAAATGTTTTCAAGCTAAAGTTGCTAGGGTAAACTGGATGTAAATTCCAAGGAACAAAACCAGTATAAATATGTGTTTGTGTGTTTTATCTTTCCTTTACCTCATTTTGATATGGTATAAAGAATCCAACACTTGAGCATCCAATTACATTGTGTTAACAAACTGATTTTTAAAAGATCAAATCAAGCTAAACTTTTAAATACCAATTCAACCCCCTCTTGGTTTGAGAAGATTGACCATATCATTTTAACAAAATATAAATATTATACATTTCAATTTATTTTTCAAGTAAGAAAGAAGCTCTAGTAAAAGTAGATTAGAAAATGAATCATGTTCCTACAGAGAACAAACAAGATAAGTTAGGCAGAAGTGTCACCTTACCCATATAGTCCGTTATCTCCTCAGTTGGTCTCTTTCCGGTTGGCACATGTCTGCTTGGACCCGGGAGGGGTTACCTGCAGAAGGGACTCCGAAGCTTAAGTAAGCCAAAGCTCTCAAAAAGTCAAATCAGGTGATTAATGGAGTAATGAATGCGTACCTTTAATTATTGGGATCCATGCGTATTTATAGAGTATTAATTATGTCTGGCCATGTCATGGGCTAGGCCCTAGTTTGGGCTGTAGGTGGGCCTGGGCCCTAGCCCAGGCCCTTAGTTCGATTATTGTGGGCTCATTAGATATCAGAGGGATTTGATTTAGCTAAGTGTCTTAAGGTTGTCGGCTTGAACCGACTACTCTCTTTAGCGGTCTGTATATGTTGTCTTAGGTGGGTTATTCCTCTTAGCGTCTTATGTTACTGGTTCAGGCCGGCTAGGCCTAAGTCAGCTCAGGCCGGTTACTTAAATGATTCTACGTGTAAACATGGTGATCGTTTATTATTATTTTACTAAGTTGGCCCGGTGTGGTACAAATCAGATTAATGAACATTCATCAATTATATTCTTACTATAGAACTAAGAGAAAGAAACCCATTCACTGGTTAGCTACTTCAAAGATGCTCTACCTCTTTCCTTCAAGAGAGAAAGTCACTTTTATCATACCATTCTTTTTATTCCTTTATGGGCTTCTCAAAGTATTTCTATGCCTATTTTTCAACGTACTTTCAAGAGCTATATGTCTAAAAGAATTTAGCTTTTTATACGGATTTTTTATTTCTTAATTTCAATTCCTAAGAAATCCCGTTGTGGGTAATTAATGTTATGTAAATTTCATAATCCAGGATTTTTTTTTTTGCATATTAAAATAATGATTTCTCTTGTTAAAGTGATTATCTGACAGAAACTGTTTTATTACCCTATATGGCCTTCTGTTTATGGTTTGTATTTGTTTGCTATACAATGCTAGAGAGCATGATATTCTAGTTTTTTTCTGAACAATTGTCATACCCATGGTTGTTTGAGTTTTGGCACTTCTTCTTGTACCTTTCATTGATCAATAATGCATCTTTGTCGGTCAAAAAAATGAAGAAAAAATTTATGAAATAAAATCCTGAATAAAGTTCCCAAGAGTAAAATATAACATTTTTGCAAATGAAAAATCTGTAGGTTCGGCATGAAAATCTCCAACTAGTCAGAAAGAACTAAAACAAAATTCTGAAAAACTGTTAATTCAGTCATAATTCAACAGAAAAATCTGTAAACATTGTATACAAAATTAATTTCCAGCATTAAAGATTCCACAATTCAAATAACATTATTCTATTTATTTTTTTCATTGATAAGTAATTAAACTTTATATCAAAGTAATCTAATAACTATATGTTATATCAAGCGAAATACCAAACAATGCATTTACCATGATGATTATAATGATGATAATGTTGATCATCATCTTGATCAGATGAAAAATCCCAAGAAATGAAAACTACAAAGGAAAGTAACATTTAAGTAAAGAACTTGCATATATATGATTGTTTATTACATCCAAGTATTTATTCACCCTTAATGTGCTGTTTAGTTATTTGTTAATAAAACGTCATTATTAACTAATCTACATATAAAATGCTAAAAAGTATATTCATTGTAATTAAGTCTTATTACACTAGGTGAAAGTTGATAGCATAACTGCACAAAAATTTCCATCTTTATCATGCTATATATCTTAACCAATTAGTCCAATATCTTCTTCTTCACAAAAAAAAAAAAAAATGTAATCTATTTTTGTTTCATTTTCTGAACCATTATAATTGTTTTTCTGTCATTATTTTCTCAATAGGTTCTCTTCTAGCAAAAATGTCTAAAGAAAATTTGATACATTGAGTTGGAATATTCACTGTCATATCCTCTTAAAGAACTGGTCTAAAGATGTATTTATAAATTCAAAATTAGTTATTACCAATTCTTATAAGGGTAATGAATTTGAATTACGAATTTAAAGTGAGATGACTTTCTTATATTAAATAAAAAAATAAAATAAATAATATATATATATATATATATATATATATATATATATATATATATATATATATATATCATTAGAAAGATTTATAAATTCTATTATATTTTCATCATTCTATTTTAAAAAATATATTTTAGACTTAATTCAACTCTACAAAATCAATTTATAAAGTTTCCATCTACTTATATTATTATGTAAATCTATTTTATCTTATTTGTGGTCAATATTAGATCTCTAACATTGTGAAAAAAATGACAAATGAAACTATACATGTGCTCTTGATTTTCTCATCTTGTAATTTCGTAACCCATTTTTATGATTTAGTCACACATTCATCTTAATATTATGAAATTAATCTTTTTCTTTTAATTTTTTTTCCCTCTAAAGACTAATAATTTGTTTGTTGGTCTCATCTATTGGGTACACCATGGAAAAAAAGAAGTGTATGATAAAACTAGGAACAGCTTTTTGGTTGCCAACAACACACGTAAAAGCCGGAACCATGCTTCTTTATGATCCCACCACCAACATTTAACTTAGTTAGGGAAGAAAGCGAGGCACTGTTATCACCTTTTTCTTTTCGATGTACTTTAAACTTTGTCCTTCATTCATTGTCTTATCTCAAACAGTCACTGTTTATTTACTATATATGCTTTGCTACGTTTCGAATTTGCATTGATCAAACAAGAATCCCAATAGAGCAATTTTTATTATAAAACTCACTCCCATTAAACAATATTAAGGGACTCAATTTTTTATTCACTAATGATGGAGTAAGCAGGTAAGGGATTAATTATATGTATTATTCTCTGTTTAGTTTAAAATTAATTAAACGTGTTGGTAAATAACAGTAGTTTTCTTGTTTTTTACTTAACATTTTCTTAAACCTAATGCTTTCCTTTTTAACTTTTAGTACTTAAAGTACTACTTCAAATATTTTATTTCAATGTTAAAAAACACAAAACAAAATAAGAAACGTATTAGAAAAAAATTCAAGAAATTATTAAGAACTAAAAGTGAAATTTGATGATTTATTATCAAAAGCCAATAAGATAATTTGTTTTTTTTTTTTTATAGGTTGCCTATATTTAAAATACTTTGCCAATAACATATTATGAGATTTTTTGTTAATATCTTTTGTTTTTTGGTTGATAAATCCTTTGAATGAGAATTGTTAGAGAGAAACAATCCAAATGAAACATAAGTTCAACCCATAGATAATGGATTAACACACATCCAACCCAAAACCTTAAAAAGAATGAGTCGATGGGTCTTCTTTTTTATATAGTATTCACATTTCTAATCTCTACTTATTAGAGATAGTTAAATAGTTGGAATAATTTTGTTGCTTACTCTTAAGTTTGTTTTCCATTTTTTGTTAGGAGAAATTATCTACTCTTTTCTTGATTACTTAGTTCTAGATAACTAAGTTCTTGTACTTTTCAATAGTTGAGTTGTTCATTCAATAGTTGAGATATGTTTTTCTTTTACATTTTGTAAACACTGATAGTGAGATTTAGACTAACATTTGTAGGCCCAACAATTTCCTTCTAAAGTGTGAGTCCCTTCAATTAATGTTTCCTTTTGAGTGGAAGCCTTTCAAACCACGAGTACCTATTATACCATCATTCATCTTAATGAGACACACTTGTTTGACCCTGTTAGAAAGACTTTCGATATTGAAACTCTTAAACTGGTCACAAAGAATAATAATCGATTTTGATACCACTGATGAAACTTTTAATGGAGGATTACCAGGTAGTCACAACACAAATAAAACATGACCTCAACCCACACCTAAGAGATTTACACTATCTACAATCTAAAACCTTAAAACAATGAGTTTATGGATCTTCTTCCTTATATAATGTTCAACTTTGTCATCTTTACTCAATAAAAAGACTTAAATTTACACTTAAAATAGTTAATAATGGTAATTCAACTATCTTTCTACATAAATTTAACATTGTTTGTTTGCTTTCTTTTATATTTTAAGTTTCAAATTTCTAACAATTTAAGTTTTCCTTTGACTTACATTTATTTCCTATTCTATAATTTTAATTCTTGATTAAACATTTAATTATTTTAAATTAAGTAATATTAGTTACCCCATAATACTATTCAATTCCTAATAGATAAAATGCTACTTATCTGTATAGGATATTAATAACCATGTTTAGTAGTAAATGTTCGTACGGGGTTGAGGTATATCCAGTAAAGTCTTCTAAGATGCTTTAAGTGCCACAACTTCAAAGGATAGCGTATTCAGACTCCTAAGGTACTCGCCCTCAATCTCCACAATGAGGGGTATGCCTACATGAGACACTTTGATGCCAAAGTTAGTTTGATATGTCAGAGGGCAATAAAGGCTAATGAATACATACTTCGTAAAATGTGCTACTTATACTACTACTCATGGGCCTTGCTTGGTTAGGCTTGGGCCCAAGATACTAGTTACCTGATACTTGTCTCTAGCAGTTGACGTGAGTCGGACACGTGCCCGTCTAGGCTTTGTACTCTATAAGGTCGAGGGGTGCCTTTGGACTTATAGGTACACTAGCCCCAAGTCTTCAACATGTTATATGTTGAAGGCTTGAAAGATGTTATGGTATACCCAATAGCCAGTCGTTGAGATTATTTGCAAAGAAAATTTATATTTCTTTGGTCGTATGGTCCTATAGGTATAATGGCCCCACAACCTCGAGGAGCTCAAGTGACGAAGAGGTTTGAGAAGTTTGAGAAGATGAAGAGTGTTGGTTGATGAGACGCGAGTGAGTAGTTGTCAGGTTTCACTAGGGTCGAGATAACTTTTGGTAGTGAAAAAGTTGTGACAATTGGGCTTTCTTTTTTTAAGGTTTGCAACTTTTGGCATGGAGAGGGGGGAGGGGGCAAGGTAAAACGTTGCTATGTGTTTCTATGTCTTTCTATAACTCGTGTTTCATTCTTCACAGTTTTTACAAGATTTATTCTACTACTTATATTTCCTTCTACAAACACTACAAGAAATTTGTCAGTTATCTACTGATATTTACATACGGATTATAATTCGTAGGTAATGTGTGATTTACATACTGATTTACCTACCGATAGTCTTCAGTAGGTAATTTTTTACTTTCGTACGGATTTTTTCGTATGTATCAATCTATTATTTTCGCATCCTAGATCCGTAGGTGTTGTCCGTATGTAAATTTAGCGCCATTCGGGGCGAAATTATTTTGAAGGATTTTATCCGTATGTAACCATATCCGCATCAGCAGGTAAATATTTCATCCTCTTACCTACTGATATTATCTACCGATCAGCATAAATAATATTTTAAAAAACAAAATAATTTTAAAACAAGTTTTTTCTAAGTACACAAAAAACACTTCTTTAGTAAACTCTCGTGACTCTCTGCAATCACTTTTCCCCAATATTTTCACGTGCCCTAGGGTGAAAATGGCGTGCCCGTTGAGCTAAAAATTGCGCGACCCTTGACTTGAAAATCGCGTGGCCTGAGGTGGAGTTTTATTGTTCCAGTTCTCGCGTAGGTTGAAGTCACGGCTCGATAGGAATTCTTCACTGTTGAACACCGCAGCTTGCTCGCGCAACTCTAACCAGTGTGGTCGGAGTCCAACATTTCTCGCGTGCTTTCAAAGATTTTTTCGTTTACCGTGAAGTCGTCACTGAAATTGGAACCCCATCGAACTCAATCGAAGAGTAGGATCGTAGGTCATCTAGCGTGACTTAACCTTGGTGAGAAAGGTGATTGATTATTGTGTTTTAAAGTCTATTTCTTGTGTTGAACATTTATCTTTGATTTGTTGAAAGGAATCGCATGCCTTAGCCTGAAGTCGTGTTTCAATCGAAGAAAAAGTTGAGTTCTTCATCGCGAGTGAAACCTGGTGAGAATAGTGATCAATGTCTATTACTGTGATTGTGTTTATATTAAATAAAATCTCAGCTCCCCCAATTGTAATTTCTTTCTGTAGGTTGCTTCCCCAAGATTGAAATTCCCCAACTGTGAACACTGAATTTGGTTGCGACACCACGTTAAAAACCCAATCTTTCTCCCAAAACCAACACAGTAACTCCAAGCTTGAGGCACTTGTGCAAAAGGTAAATATTTTTAATGCTTTCCTACAAATTTGTTAAAGCATTTTGTTTGATCTATTCTTGCATTGGTTTGTGTGTTTTAATTAGAAGTAATAGAATGGGTAGTGCAGAAAATATGATTCAAACAATGCAGAAATAAAAGATGCAGTAGTTTCTATTGCAAAAAAAAAATATATATCAAGATACAATAGTGATTTCGTGATAGTTATGTCAACAGAATTAGTTATTTTCTTTGTTTCATGTCTATTGTTTTTTTTTTCTTGCTAAATAAACTAATGTTTATGTTTTGTGTTGATTTTGTAGCATGTTTCTCAACTGATGTTTGATTTATTCCAGGGTTTTCTCAGTGCTGCATCTAGGTACTTGGACTTAGAAGCGTGCTCACATTACTTGGACCTGTGTATGTCATGCACCTGTTCTTGTTTTGTGGTTTCAGTAATTTCTATCTACTTTTTATTTTCATAATAATACCATTTCTTTCCTTTGCTTCTGTTTCATGTTTATAGGAAATACTAAATAATATTTAAACTAGTCCTCTCCTTATTTATAATAAAAATTTTGAGATTATAATGAACCTTTCAAGTCTTCACAAAGGGTTTTCCTTTTCATACAAGCTTTCTAGTTCTATTTAGTTAAGCCCTCCGATCTTATTCCCCCTATCTACAAAACAATGCTAACAATGCACTCTTTAGTACTTACTATCGGGTGATTTTTCACGAGGGACCCAATAGGTAGGGATTATGACCACATAGTTTAGTGGGTCCTACATAAATTTCACATAATAGAAAAGAGTGTCACTTAATGTGTTCTTGGAATTTCGCTTAATCTAACAATTCCCCTCTAATTAACCAATTGTCTGTTTGTTTTGAATGTCCCTATTTCCCTTATAATTAATGAAATTAACAATACACTCCTTTATACTTACTTATTGTTGGATGATTTTCACGAGGGACCCAATAGATAGAGTGATGCCCACTTCATTTAGATGATCCTAAATGAATTTCACATAATAGCAAAGAGTGTGCTACATATTTTCTTCCTAACATTTCTTTTAATCTAACAATTCCCATCTAATTAACTATCTACTTCTTCTGACTGTGCTTAATTACCTTCCCTTCTATTCTAACTATATCACTTTCATGTAATTCAACCTTATTCCCTGGGTTGCATTCTGAAAATATATAAAATATGCATTCTCCCTTATAGCTTTTTCCACTACCTTTAACTAGGAGTTTGACAAACATTGTGATGAAGACGTCAAATGCACAAATCTACTTCATAATTTTTCAAATGGCAATTTGTTTGTTTGTCCTTGGCTTCAACTTGGCCTATTGGTTTAAATGACCTTAGTTGGTAGACTTGCACTTCCTTGTGTAAATATTTATCCATCATGACCCCTAAGTTGGCACAAAGACATTACCTTTACAACAGTGATTTCTATTTCATTTCATCTAACTCTTTTGACAGTTTTTCCGATGTCATTTAACCAAATGTTAGTTCTGGAAATTGTAAGTCATTGCTCCATCTCCAAATTTACTTGTTTGGATTTTCCTTCTTGGTTTTTCCAGTAAGGGAGAATGTGGAAATGGCTGCAATTCACTGGTTGCAACTTATTCTTTGTGACTCATTTAAATATACTAAGTATAGCAATTCTAAGGCTGTTGTGGATCCCCGTGTGGTAGAACTAGAGTTAAGGGTTGATGAACTAAGATATGTGGTGAGAGCTATGGTTAGATTGATAGAAACAACCACCACTCCTATATTTAAGGTTGATATTTATGGCCACATAATGCAAAGGTTTAAGAATTGACAGGACTTGCTATTGAGGAGGCTTCGAGGAAGTCCTTGGTTCATGATCTTGTGTTTAAAGAGTCTAAAATGGGTTAAACATGTAAGATTAAACAAAAAGCCATGCCCTTGCCCCTGCCCTTTCATTTTGACAATACTTATTCGGTACAGCAAGAGTGGCTTGTTGTTATATAGCTAAATTTAACTTAAGTTTTACTAATAAAGTTATGGTAGAGTGGATACAATTTTGTGTAGCCAATATGCACAACTTCATGGGCAAGTGAGTCCCCTGTGAAAATTTTGAATCAAAATGCTTAAATCATTAGCAGCTGCAGTGAACTCCAATCGTGCCCACAAGTGGGTTTGGAGAGAGCAAGGCCCTTGAAAACTTGGATGATTAATTAAAAAACCCAAATACCTAGTCTTAATTCCATGTACTGCTCATGGACTTGCCTCTTTCTAATGGCAGACACACAATGCAGGGTTGAACTCAGATGCCAAAAATATCTCTAATAACTACAATTTACTTATCATTTCAATTCACCACTTTGAGTTAATGCATGCAGTTCCTTAGCTAGAGTTATTGACATTATATAATAATAATAATAATAATAATAATAATATAATAATAATAATATAATAATAATATAATAATATAATAATAATATAATAATAATAATAATAATATAATAATAATAATAATAATAATATCAATGCACTTACATAATCTAATAATATGATATTTCTTATTACCATGGCTACTAATTATTATTCATGAAAACAATGAAATGAGGAAGGGTGTTGGTGAGCGTCCTATGATACGTCTTGTGGGAGGAGGGTAAGAATATAATTATTGTGTATAGAATTTATTTTTAGTAGCTGAATTTACTGGATTTTAATCACTTGACTTATTTGAATTTCTTTTGGTATGAAGGTTTTATCAATCAAAAGTTGCATCAAAAGCCATCACAGCCACCATTAAGCAACAATTTGATGAGTCATGGTTAACATGGGGAGCAATCCCTAAGAGAGAGAGAGCTATTTTCTTCAAGCGATTTAAGGTGTTCACTTAAGTTAGTTTACAAAATTTATGCATTTATTACTTTGTAACCTGTTGTAACTTGTTTGAAATTTCAGAACCAGTTTTGGTAAGATTAAACATTATTCATAACTACAACATGCAAAATGTTTGAGTGACTGAACTTTATATTCAACTGAACGTGTGTTTTGGGTTTTGGTGTCATGTGTTTCAGCTTTTGATGTTGCAATGTTGTAATGTGTTTCAACTTTTGGTGATGCATTCTGCACGTTGGAGGAGTCCTTTACTTTGACTTGTTTTCATTTTCTGATGCTTGAATATGAGATGATATGTGAATCCCATTTCATTTTTTGGTTATTTTTTATGATTACACGTCAAAGTATATGGCTAAGCAATCCAAGTATATACTTTTGTATCAGGATTTCACGTGTGATGTGGTTAAAGCATCCAATAAGTTGCATGGGTTTCATTGATTTTTTTTCTTCTTTTGTCCTTGTTGTTTCTGAAGTGATGTGGTGCAAATATTGGTTCCTGATACCACTTTCATCTTTATATTTCATGGTCTTTGTGGTTATGGATGGGACACTTGTAATGCTTGAATATGAGATCAATGCACTTCATGGCATACATTTATTTATTGAGACATGACCCATTTTGAGTTTATTATAATATCAAATGTGTAAGTAATTATTTGTTGTCAGTGATCAAACAAAGGACTCAAAGTGGTAGTTATATGTGCATCACATTTTGGCATAATCCTATGACCCTAAATCTCTTCCTGTCATACTTCTTTTAATTTCAAAACAAAAATTTAAAGACTATGTTTGACAATTATTTGGCTATGGGTAACAACTGTTTTTTATTACCTCAAAATTAAAGATCTTAGTTTCCAATTTTATATCTCATTCTAATTTTGGCAAATTACTAAACTATTTATGTGATTGTTTGTGGTTGCATTGCGACACTCTTTAGGCTTTTCACCTTGATCAGTTAAATAGAAACTTTCTTTGTTATTGTTCTAAGTAATCATATGAATCATTCTTAAGCTGCTTGTATATATATTCTTTTCTTCTAACCCTTTAACCTAAAATATACTTGCAATAAGATAGGTATACTTAGAGAATTTTAGTTTGGGTTGTTTCCCTAGTGGTTCTTATGTGTATGTAAGTAACATTTGTGTTCATCAATTCCAATAACATTTTATTAAAATTGTTGCAGGCATGACAATAGTCTCATAGTCTCATCATTCCTCCATGTAGACAACATGTCATAGTCTCATAGTCATCTTGTTTTATTTTTTCTGCTTATTGTCATGTTTAACGTATTCATTATGCTTCATAGAGAACTGTGTCATGGACGGTTGAGGATGAGGACAAAATTATGAAAAATTTTCACTCTAGAACATCTCACAGACTCTCAGAGATGTTTAAAGAAGCTAGAAAAGAAGGTAACAAGCCTGATTGGATTGGAACAATCTACTGGAAAAGTGGAACATGCCTGTATATCGGAAAAAATGTGATACAGCTAAGAAAAATCGTGCATCAGAAAAAGGGGGAACATTACACACATGGGGGTTTATTAGCGTGCATGACCACGCTATTCGATTGGTACGACATATTTAATATACTTCTATATTTATTTATGATATATCACCAATTGCTTACTTTATAATTTGTTCTATTTGTAGACAGAAACGCTTGGTCGTGAAGTTCATGTTGATGAAATCTTTCAACAAACGCACATACGAAAGAGTACTGGCGATTTCATTGACGAAAGATCTAGACGGACACATGTTAGTTTTTTCCATGTTTATTAGAAGGTTACACATAAATTATTTCTTTAATATTTTAATACATACATGTCTTGTTTTAACAGGAATATTTTCAAAGTAGATTTTTTGCAACATTATCAGAGACCGGTTCTGTCGGTGTCTCACAATGCACCCACCCTAGACCATGTTGAGGAGGAGAGACTGAGGAACAAGTGTTGGTTAGAGGCAGCAAGTGGAAGATACAAGGGACGAGTATATGGAGTTGGACAAGTGGACTCTCAAGATGATTGTGTTCAGAGTTACTTAAAACAAACACAAGCATGTTCTAGTCAGCAAGTTCCTTTGGAAGAGATTAATGAACTTCGACAATGACTAGCAACTACCGAGGATCGAATGTCAGAGCAAATTCGTGAAATGAGTACTCAATTTCAAAACCAAATGCAAACCTAATTCCAAACCTTCCAAAATTTACTTGGTACACTCATGCAGTATCTCCCACCTCCAGTAACTGTTGCTACACAGAATATTCTTCAACCACCAAACACTCAGCAACAACAAAATCAAGAGCAAGAGGAAAATCCACAAGTGCAACAAGATGATGAAGGCCAAGTTAATCCACCTCATCCTTATACGAATTACTAGTCTTAGGGAAATTATGTTATATTAGGAACCCTTATATTAGTATGCTTGGATGTTTCTGTAAGGTTTAGATCATGATAGTTTTAACTTAGATAAAACATTATGTTTTTGAAATTTGGAAAACATTAGGCCATATTAGGAATATTGTATGTGTGTTATTTCTGGGTTATTTGTTACTATTGTGTGTATTTGTTACTCCTAAATATAAGTAATATAATTTCTCTACACATAATGTGTTGATACAATATTATTTTGAACTGTATCAGAAAACATATACAGGAAAATCGTAGTACAGACAAACCCAAACGAATCTTTTCAAAAAGAGGTAATTACCTACGTAGGTAACTACCTACGAATGTATCGGTAGGTAATTACACACGAAATTACCTACTGATTTATCCGTAGGTAATTACCTACGGATCTGAAATTCCATAGGTAAGCCTTAGCTACGCCCATATTACCTATGGATTTTTGACTATAGGTAATCCTTAGGTAAATCTGTTTTACCTACGGATTTTGAACATTATCTACGGATTTATGTGGTAGGTAATACCTTTTATTCTTGTAGTGAAATTTCAATAACAAGTGCGAGAGTGTCGAATACCTTTAGATATGTCATTCAGCGGGTCAAATATAAGTGTTATTGAGGGGTTAGGTAGTTTTCGGTCTTTAGGTTCACTAAATGATTCATTGCCTAGGACGTTGGGGTGACTATGGAGGTTATCAGAGACTGTAGAGAAGATCCTCTCGAAGAACATGCTGAAAGCTCTTTTTCAAGAGGATCGAGTATGAGTGGGTTCACAAAGGGGTTCGGTTTGCATATTCTAGTTTAGGTGGTCACAACTGTTGACTTCTTGGTTAAACAACATATATATTTTTGACATAGAGGTGAGTACTAACATTGTGTCTCCTTGTAAGTTAGTGGTGAAGTTGGCCAAACATTATGCCTTTATTGGTGTACGTGGTGAACTCTGATAACTTAACTGAACATGAAGACATATGACCTACAAGGTAGGGTTTCTGGAGGATCTTATGTATGAGGTAATCCATTTTGACAATTAAGGCGTTGTTTTGAAAGTAAGGTCTAAGCCTTCTTGATTGTCTAACTTACAAAGTAGATTAGTTTGTGATCATTATCAATTTCTTGGACCAGGGTTTCACTAATGGCATTGGTGGTAGCAATAATGTAAACCAGCAAGGGCTAGTAATATCTAGCTTGCAAAAAATTGGAGGGGATGTTAACATTTGTTTCAGTTGTTCGAACTTCTCTTGGCACGTGTCATTTCAAACAAACTTTGTCGACTTCTTCAATAATCTGATCATGGGTCTTGTTTTATCTGCTAACCTTGGCAAAAATCGCGATATTTTCGTTAACCACCCTATAAGGCATTATACCTCTTTCACATTTTTATGGCTTCTCATATCAATTATTGATTGGCAATTCTATGGGGTTGGCCTCAATACCTCTTTGTGTCAGCATGTACTCGAGGAATTTTTCGTCGTCCACCCCAAACACACACTTCTATTGGTTTAAACACAAGTTATAAGCATGTATGGCTTGAAAAGACTTCAAATGGGTCTTGAGAATGTTGGGTCGAGGTGGGGCACTTGACAACCATGTCGTCAACATATACTTCAACGTTTTTTTTCGAATGAGGTGCTTGAACATCCTAGCCATCAATCTCTGGTATGTTGCTTCAACATTTTTTAGAGGCATGACCTCGTAATAATAGTTTGCTTCCTCTGTGATAAAGGCAATTCTCATCTTGTCGTCTTTTTCCATGGAGATCTGACTATAGCCTGGATAGGCATAGAAAAAGCTCAAAATGTTGTGGCCAACTACACCATCTACCAATCGATCAATGATAGGTAACATGTAGGTTTTTTTTTGGCACACCTTGATAAGGTTCGTGAAGTCTACACACATGCGCCATTTTCCACTTGCTTTCTTAACTAGCACAACATTAGCTAACCATGTCACATAGCTTGCTTCTTTTACAAACCCGATTTTTAACAACTTCTCAGCCTTTACCTTGGTAGCATATCTTCTTTCCTCTCCTAACTTTTTCATCTTTTGTGAAACCAATTTTTTTTCTTTTGAATATGCATAGAAGATGTAAAGCTATCCTAGGGTCAACCCCTGGAAGGTCGGCTACTATCAAAGAAATAAGTTGGTGTTAGTAGTTAAAGCTTGGCTGATAACTTTTTCTCCTCATGCGTTCATCATAGACCCAATTTTGAGATATCGTCCCTCCTTTATCATAGGAAAGACTCTGGTTTCTCTAACAAGTTTCATTCATGCATCATTTTTTATCCTTAGGTCGAGGTCTTCTCCTCCCATGGCCATGCCACTTACCTGAACTCATTCGACATTGCTGGTACTTAGCGGAGGAAAAGGTAACTTGAAACTAGCTATATAACATTCTCTATCTATTTTCTAATCTTCATGTACTGTGATTATATCCCCTAAAGCTGATGGAAACTTCATGGCGGGATGAGGGGTGGACACTACTACTCCAAGTAAGTTTAACGAGGGCCAACCTTGTAAAACATTATATGATGTGTGTGCATCGATGACTAGATACCAAACAAGTAGGGTCTTGGTCATGTTTTCGTCTGTGAAAGTAGTGTGTAGATTGATATATCCTCTAGTGGCTACTCTTTCGCCAGAAAATACATATACTAACTCATCGTACAAGATCATGACGTCCTCTAGCAACTGAAGCTTATTATATGTTTTTCAATAAAGTATATCTACTGAGTTGTCCTGATCAACTAAGATCTTTTCACTCAAAGTGCTCCATTCCTACTGTAATGACCATGAGATCATCTTGATATAGGTCTACTCCTTGGAATTCAGAATATGTAAACGTGATTTGAGGCATCCTTTTCCTGTACCTCCGTGATAATGCATGTACTAATTGTACTACTCTCAAGTGTTTCTACCTAGTCGAGGATGAGGACCCCCTGCAAAGCATCCGAATATGGTGTTGATCGTACCCCTTAGGGAGGGCTATCATCTTGACGCTCCTGATGTCCCTCTTCCCATTGTTTTGATTTTCTCTCCATTCATACTTGTCCCTATCTTTCCTCTAATCCCTTTTGTCATCATATCTATAGTACTTTGGCTCTGGATGCCCCTTCATCATCTCGCTTAACGAAACACTTAAGGTGTCTGACCCTTATCAGCTCCTTCACCTTATCTTTGAGGGTTGTACATTCATTAGTGGTATGTCCATTGTTACGATGATATATGCAGTATTTGCTCATGTTGGTGTTAGAAGGGTAATAATTGGCATTATCATGTTTAATTTTTTTTTGTTTCTTTTTATCTTTTATTGTTACTTTATTATTATCTTTTCAGATATTTCAAGTTTTATTTAATAAATTTGGAAACAATAAATATTTTGTTTATATTTTGTAGATAAGTGAAAATCTCAAAGATTTAAAAAGATTATTAACAAAATCAGTGTAGATTATTGAATATTAAAAGAACATATCAACAAAATTAGTTATCCTCTAAGTTGGTTACTTCAATTACATATCAGAATATTTGAAGAATAATGGAATCTCCAAAGATTAAAATATATATATTCATGATATTCAATCAAACTCAAGTACAAAGTTGTAAGCCCAGTCCAATTCAAAAAATCTATAAATAAAGGGCTTAACGAAGTAGTTAAGGTGTCCGACCCTTATTAACTCCTCCACCTTATCTTTGAGGGTTATACATTCATCAGTAATATGCCCATTGTTACGATGGTTTGCAGTATTTACTCATAACGGTGTTAAAGGGGCTTTAGAATTTTTTGGGTGGTGGGATAAGATCGATTAGTAAAGCTTCTTCCAGAATGTGAAATCTCGAGGCATTAAAAGGTGCATAATGTGATTATTGCTTGGGCTTGCGATCTTGTGGACGAACATTACTCCTTTGTTTGGGTCCCTTATCAATTTCCTTCTTCTCAATGTGTGTGGTCTCAACTTTAATGTTGTCCCTGTACTTCCTAATGTTTTCTACCCCATGAACACGACGATACTTTACCTTAACTCATTCATATTGGAAGGGGGATTCATGCATAGCTCATCACCAAATGACCCTACCTGCAAGTCATTGATCATATAATGTAGTATGATTTTAGGGTTCATATTTTTTATCTTGATGGTGGCTATGAAAAATCGGTCAATAAAGGCTCGTAGGGATCCCCATGTTCTTGTCTTATGTTGAGGAGGGAAAAGGAGGTGATGTCGATGAGGTCAGAGTATCAAAAAAATCAATGGAGAACTATGGCAAGTTAGTGAACCAATCTAGGGTGGGTCCCCTCAAAGTGGAAGAGAATGCCTTGCGTAAGACGACATCATTGATTGAGTAAAGGCTTATTTGATTAGTGTATACGGACACATACTCGTCTTAGTCTGTTGTGCCATCATAACATATTGTATCAGCCTTCCATTGCTTAGGAAGGGGGTTTTAGTGATTTCGTCGATGAAGGGATATCTATAGTTCTCTCTTGGTGCTGAGGATTTATTGATCACCCCTAGTTCTTTGGGTTGGATTATATACGCTTTCTTCTTAAGTTTCATTCGCTGCCCCACCTCTGAATAAAGTTTTCTGCCCTATGTTCATAGTGTCGACCACTTCTTTCTCTTTTCCCTTGGCTGCTTTTTTAGCCTCAATCTTCCTCTTCAGCCTTGTGTTTTCCTCTCTCAAGGCATCCATCTCCTCATCATTTCGCTTCTTATAGTCAAGAAACTCCTACTGCATTTTCGTTTGCGTTTCTAGGATAGGGATTAGGTCAGTTGACGGCTCGACCCCTCTCACTTCTACTATTTTGCTTCTAGTAGACACCATCGTTGCGTATTCGTTACAGAATATATATCGGTCTCACAGTGGTCGTCAATTGTTCTTACGAGGTTGAGGTATATCCTGTAAAGTCTTCTAAGATGCTTCAAGTGCCACAATAATGATCGTCCTCGAACTCCATAATGGAAGGTGTGCCTACAGGAGACACTTCGATGCTAAAATCAATCTGATCGATGCGTCAGAGAACAATAAATGTTAATGAATACATAATAAATATACTTTGTAAAACATACTTCTTATAAGTCTTACTTGATTGGACTTGTGTCCAAAATATTAATTACCTGTTAATTGAATTAATATGATTAACCTTGGTTTAATTGTTCTAAATGGTGAGAGGCTTGTCTCCGACAATTGAGTCCTTCGACAATCGACACAATTCAAACACATGTCAATCTAAATGGCCGACATGTCGATCTATAAGACCATAGGGTATCTTTGGACTTATAAGGTACGGTAAACTTTAACTATGGTTGTTATTAAAGATATTTTATTGTTTTGTTAACAATTAAACGATATTTTATCAATAAAATGCAATATTTTATTCGAATTGGACCTGCACTTAGAAATGGATAGAATGATATTTTACAATGTGTATATTTGTCGGGCAATAAAGGTGCAATTTCCAAAGGTACTTATTTGCTTTATACCAATCTTGTTTGTCCATAACATTATCCTAACTAATTTTACTATTCTCTTGTTGGTTTTCATGGATGACAAAAAGCTCATATGGATGATCAACGATGATGCCAGTTGAAAAAGAAGAAAAGAAAAGAAAATGTCAAAAGAAAAAAAATGCAAACTTACCTGTAGAAACTATGCCAAAATTAAGTTATAATCAATTATATTTCAAAACGTAATCAATATATGTTAATATAACTTCTTCTTTTTTATAGGTTAAATGACTTTATTTATCCCATTATTATTCTAACTTTTAATAATTTTGTCTCACTATTTTCAATTTTCTCAATTTGTACCTATATATTTTTTTGAACAATATTTAATATAATTGGTATTAACTAATTGATGATAGATAACAATATTACAACAATGATACGAGGTGTGAACATTCAGATGACATATAAACAATCAAAGTGGACTTGTTGAGGGAAGTTACAGGTAACATGAGAAATAAATATGATATGAAATTTCAGTAACGTACGTCTTTAGAAACAAAATTATACTGACCAATTTCTTAAAAAGATAAGACCAAATTGATAACTTTAAAAATAATGTGAAGAATTGAAAAAACAACATAATACTCGAATCAAAAAGTCTATTTAACCTAATAATTAATTATATAATTATAATTTATGTTTTTATTATTATAAAATGAGTAATTACAATAATAAATAAAACACATTAAATTTTAGTATTTTTTAAACTAAATTTATTTTTATTTTTTGAAATACAATGTTATCTATTAAATTCTATAGTGAAAGTTAAAATTTATTTCAACTCTAATTTTTACTTTTAGCAATTATTTTTTATATTAAATAAATTTACAAAATTAGAGATACTTTCAGATATCAGATACAGATAGTTTAACATTGGCATCATTTAAATACTTTTCAATATTTAATTATATATTTTTTAATATAAGGACATTTTAATAATTTTTCTAACTTTACTTATTTATAAAAAAGAAAAAAGTATTACTTCTATCAAATTATTTACAATTTTTTTTTTTGCATTTCTCTTTATTTTTTGTACTCTCTTTACTTTTAATATAAAGAATCTCACTTTTGAGACGTTTCTTCTTTCTTCATTCTATTTTTTATCCTCTAAGTTTGAACCTATTTCAAAGATTCAATTATTAAAGTTCTTCACTAGTCTAGGACGCTCTTCCATTTGTTGAATGAACCATATCCAGGTTATAAATTGTTGGCTCAAACATTATTTATTTTCTTAACGCCATTTTTTAATTTTCAAAACTATAATTTCAAATAAAACAAATTAATAATAGACTAATTTTTGAGAAATCAATAAACTGAGAAAACATAATTCATTAATAATTTGGATTAAACCTAAGTATCCTTCACCTAACAACCTAACCCAACCTAAATGGTATGGTTAAATATTAAATTTATAGAAGTTTGAATTAAAAGAGAGAGAAATAAGGAATCAAAAGATATTAGAAATAATCTAAAACAAATAACATAATAAATAAATTAAATAAAAAAAATTATTCAATAGTATTACCGATTGAACCTGACAAAATTATAAAATGGAATAACTTTAAATATTCTTTAATTAAATAACTAAATAAATTAAAATAAAATATAAACAATTATATTACTGGCTATATCTAAAGAAAAAAGGAATCAAGTTGTTGTTACAATGATAAATGTGAACCATGACATTTTGTTTATCCCAAATGATTAATTATATTAAATATATAAATTAGAATCTTAATACTATTGATTTCTAAATCTTATTATCCTTTTAAATTATTCATTTTAAAATTTCTTTATTTTCTTAAAAAAAATTGGAGTTAATATTCATCTTTCACTTTCAGAGTCTAGTAGTGAAACGATAACAAAATGTAAGGTTCAGTTTTGATCAATCAAGATTTTAAGCAGATTAAAGTTTGGTTTTTTTCTTTTCTGTATCTCAAGTTTCCTTTATTTTTTTTATAAGTATATTTGTTATTAGGTGATTATGGATAAAATCCGATGCATATAATTTTAAATTCAAATAATTAGATCAAATTAGTCTAAAACTTGTTTTGTCGGGACCGATATTATCGAATTTGGTAGAATTTTGAACGAGACCGAATCGGTTGAATTTCGGCTGCAGCTAACTCGGTCCCATTTTGGCATGGGCCGACACGGCCAAATTTGGTCGAATTTTAGTTTAGGCTAACTTAACCGACTTTCGGTTGGGCCAATTCGGTTGAATTTTGATTAGAGTTGACTTTTGTCGAATCTGGCCAATTTTTGGTTGGGGTCGACTTGGCCAAATTCGAACAAATTACGGTCGAGTCTGACTCGGTCAAATTTGGCCGAATAGGCCAAATATTGGTTAGGACTGGCGCAATTGAATACAAATTTGGAACAGGCCGACTCAACCAAAATTTGGTCGGAGTTGGCTAGATTGGATTTGACTGAATTTCGGCCAGAGACGACTCAACCTAATATGGCCAATTTTGGGCCGATGCCAACTCAGCCAAATATGGCCAAATTTGAGCCTAGGACAACTCAACCAAATTTCGACCGGAGCGACTCAACTAAATTCGGTTGGAGCCAACTTGGTCGAATTTTGCATAATACATCTAAATTTCATCCAAGATCGATACTGTCGAATACAACCAAATTTTGTCTGGAGTCGACTTAGTTGAATTTTGCCAAATATGGCTAAATTTCTTTCGGCTATGATAATTTATTACATGTGAGATCAAAGTAAAATAAATGAATTTTTGTTAGACTAAGTTCATAGTAATATGTTTGGTTTGTGAATTAGGAATCACGAGAGCAAGTTTGAACTTTGTGTGTGAGAAATTTTCTCATATTTTCTTGTTCATCTTAAACTTTCCTACAAGGGAGGTTGAAAGTGTTTATTAAGACTCACAAAGTGGAGATTTTGACAATGAAGTATTACACATTATATCGCATATTTTTAAGCTTTTATGACTAATTGTGTGTGATCGTGGATGTGAATTATTAATAACAGTAAGTTATCATCATCTTTTAAAAAAGTTTTGTCTTTCAAAAATTGTTTAAAATGATTTATTAACATATTAATAGATTATTGTATACAATAATTTATTATCTTGAGTAATTAATCAATTATTACTAGTAATAATTCATTCATTAAGATATCATCATTACAAACTACTTCAAAACTACCACTAGCTAATATCTGATTACTCACACTACTACATATATTAGTTCTAATTACATTTAAAAAATGTTACTAAAACCTAAAAAAATGTTACCATTTACAAAGGTAACATTTAAACACATATTATGTATAGTACATGTTACCAAAATGTTTTAGTAACATTTTTATGTATTATTAGTATCATTTTTAAAAATGTTACTAATTAACATTTTTAGTAACATTAGACAAATGTTGCCAATTTAAATTTTTTTTAACACTTGACAAATGTTACCTATACATCTACTAACACTTAAACAAAATGTTATTTATATATTTTCTAACATTTAAATGAATGTTACCAATTCCCTTTTTTAGTAACAATTAAAAAATGTTACGAATTGCCTTTTTATAACATTTTAAATTTGTTACTAATTTATATATTTAGAAATAAGAAATACCAACATAACTAAAAATAACATTTAATATAAATTAACAAGAACAAATGATAAACTAGAACACTTTGTAGCCAGTCCAATAAATATTTAGAAGCCAAATTTATATCAGCACCAACAATTATCTATTATTAAACAAATACTGTAACTAGAATTAAAAAGAATGAAGGAGAAGAATCGTGTTCAATTAAATTTTGTTTCAAGTTTTACAGAAGTATTTCTTTCTCTTATACATGAGAAAACAAGAGATAGGTGCAATTTAATCTCTAACCATCAAGGTGTTAGGTGATGAATAACAACTATGTCAACATCTTAAACAAAAGTACTTCCAAAACTAGAAATTACCAGTCAGATTCTACTAGAGCCATTTCGAGTTCTTGGGGCTAATGTCCCCCACCACCATGAATACATTCTTCTAGAATCAGCATGGGACAAAGCGCCATCACTCCAGCCAAGTAAACCAACACCAATATTGTGTCTTCTAGTGTCGAAGAAACTTAATCCACAAAAGTTCAATGAAGATTGACCAGGACCACGCTAATACTATTACACAGTTGATGAGATACCAGTCTCTCTTTCTACATATAGTCATTGGAATAAACAAAAAACCAAAGGAATGCAAATGATTCAGTTTTAGATAAGTCATAAACAAAAGTGGAATAAATGATGTTCATGTTAGAGAATAAACAAAAGTGGATGTAAAACCTAAGTGGTATCGCTCTGATAGGAATTTGATTCTTATTTGTCAATCCAATCCTTGAATAACAACATTATGTAAAGAGGAACATTTGTTTTTTATTTTTGTCTTTGATTTGCCTGTTCTGGGAGGTATTCTTGCAATAGGATCAAGAGAAACTTTTGAAGCAATATCCACATTTACAGAGTGTTCTACTTCCTCAGTTGTAGTTTTCCGCTAACAAAAACTAACATTTAACATTTGTCAATAAAAAAAATCAGCATGTGAGCATACTTCCATCGGATTCAATCAGGAACGTAAAGTTTCTAATTCTTTGATAGCACTGTCAACAACATAGACTATCATTTTCTGTATTTGTTTCATAAAAAAAATGAAAACATAAAAAACAAACATATTATAGGGTTGACCAACATTTACCTTCTCTTCAATTTGATTTGTTCAAACTTTAATTTTCAAATGAAAAGGAAAAATGGAAAACCAAAAAATTAAGAAAACATGATGAAAGCAAATTAATCTCACCTCAAGTTTATCTTCTCTAGCCTTGTGATTCTTGGGAAGACGACGAAACTCTTCAGTTAAATGTAGACACATATGACTATTTTTTGGGGACACAAATTCTACAACAACTTTTGTGCATGACTGCAAGGTTTATGATATGGAACTTGATGTTATAAATACAATCATAAATGCCGACAATATGAGTTAACTCAATGAGTCAAAACACGTTTCACCTTAAGATTCCTGACTTGGTGTGCACATCCCGCAGGAATAAATACTACCTCCCCAAGTTGTTGCTCAAAAGTCCAAGGTTCTACACTTAGGAAATTAAGATTCATGTTAGTACATAACGACATTCTTTGAGCAAGCAATTTGCAAATATTAATACTAACCAAACTCCTTCTTTAGATTCTTCTTGTGTTCCAAAGTCAGGTAAAAGCATTGGTCATGAATTGGATGGACCACCTAACCAACATAGAAATAAATGAGCTAGAGCAAAAGATAAGGATAAGAAGAAATTTAGACTAATAAATATAACATTCGACTCAGGTGCTTAAGGCAATGAGAGAATCTGTTTCAACAGAACCTGCTATCTTTGCCATGTCTAACCCCACCATGAATGGTTTGTTTGTACAAGGCTCATTAAGCACTCATAATTCCTTAATAATGTCTATGTGTTTTCATTGACTTTTTTTTCCATGTATTATGTGGACAGCTGAGTGCACTGCTATTGATGCTTTCAAGCATGCTAGGGAAAATATAGTGTTTGCCAGTGGAACCCTCTCGAAAATGTAGATCTTGGTAATTACTACTTTCTTTGATTTAAATGTAACTAGTATAGTTCAGATGTTTCTCGAGTGTTGCATAATTTATTGGTTTAAATCTTGTACAGGTAACGGAAAAGTGGGCCATGTAAATCAAGCAAACAACATGTACCTATTCCCTGGGTAGGGTAGATCTTCTTGGCTTGTATATTTTCGTGCATTATACCTATCAGTTGAATTATAGGTGTAACTTCTAATTTAACCATTTCATTTCAGAATTGGTTTGGGAACTCTTTTGTCAAGTTCTCACCTTATAACAGATGGAATGTTGCAAGCAGCTGTTGAATGGTATGATTTTAATTTGTAAATTTTTTTCTTTTTTTGTTAACCAAAAGCTACTGGTGCTAGCACCCGTGGATACTTGTTTTAAATAAATTATTGACATACTGATAACCTTACAGCCTTGCTTCATACATGGCTGAGGAAGATATCTCAAACGGAATTTTATACCCATCTGCTGACAGGTGATATTCCTTATTTTCTCTTGATATCTTTCGCATTTCATTTTCTTCTGACTTTGCTTTCTCTGTTGCCTTTTGTAATAACCAAAACAAATGATACTGTAAAAATTTTATAACTTAAAACTGTGATCTGGTGAATGTTGTTATCAAGGATCAGATGTCGGTGATGCAAATGAGCCTGAATCTTCTATGGGTACAAGAGGATCATCTAGTGGTAGCAACATTTAGGGTGTTGATGATGTTTTTTAGGATGAAACTATTTTAGTGTATTATGAACTTTGACTAAGTATGGATTAAGTTGTAATTGTTTCAATTTAAATTGCTTTTATGTTAATATGTTGATTTTGAGAATCAAAAGTTCTAATGATATATATTTGAGCACTTTGGTTGAAGTATTTGATTGAAGTTT
>Ga0209589_1001037_pt1 | contig 43660 bp, 20 predicted proteins | sample CowpeawhiteBW_FD_187525 | JGI IMG/M metagenome (GOLD analysis project Ga0209589, IMG submission 187525) | Root nodule microbial communities of legume samples collected from California USA - Cow pea white BW (SPAdes) (version 2) | ecosystem: Host-associated > Plants > Roots > Nodule | place: USA...
TTTCTTTTTTTTCAAAAAAAAAAAAAAGGAAAAGAAAAAATGGTTTTGTTCCATTCCATACATATACTGATTAGACTAGATGAGCAAAACGTATTAAACAAGTCATTCCATACATTAACTAGATGAATCTTAGAATACACATTAGACGAGTTTGTCAACATATTGATTAGATCAGTCTTGCAACACACATTAAATGAGTTTGTCCATATACTCATTAAACAAGTCTAGCAATATATATATATGAAGAGTTTGTTCATAAACATATTAGACGAGTGTTTATTAATACATATTAGATTAGTCTATCCATACACTGATTAAATGAGTATAGTAGTACATATTAGACCAATGTGTCCATATACTGATTAGAAAAATCTAGCAAGACATATTAAATGAGTCTGTGGATGCACTAATTAGACGAGTTTATCAATACATATTGGATAAGTTTGTTTATACACTGACTTGTATTCTTAACAAGTCTACTCTACATATTTACACATGTTTTGTCCTTTCTATTTTTACAAAGTCTACTCTTTACATTTTTATCAATTTATTGGCTTTCTAAACCCATAAATTATTTTTCACGTTGATTTTATTCAAAACTTAATTACAAACTTAAAAATGTTTATTATTTCTTTCCTCAACCTCTAAAACTCTTTTAATATATATATATATATATATATATATATATATATATATATATATATATATATATATATATATATATATATATATATATTTAAACATATCGGCTAACTATTATACTTTATTCTTCTACTGAAAGTAAACACTCTCTACTTATTGATAAAAAATAAATCATTAAATGTCTTTACATATTCTTTTCAAAAGTGTTTTAGTATATTCAATAGTCTCACATAGTTTAAGTGTTAATATAGAGAATACTTGAAATACATTCTTTCCTTTCGAACCTCCAAAACACCTTTTTGAAGACAAAAACGTGACAAATTTCAGACTCTAAAGTTGACAATACCTCAAATGCAATAATTGACCCTAACAATGTTATCTTAACAAACTTGAGGCCAAAACATTAACACTGCGTCTGAAAATGAAAACTCTTTTAACTCTCGATCGAACAACTTGTTCTAATGTACTCAATAATGTCACATCATCTAAAAGTTGAAGTTAAGAATAATTTAAATACACATTCTTTGTTCAAACTCTCTCAGATAACTTTTGATAACAAAATCATAACATAAATTTCAAACTTCACACCGAACAATATCTTATATCTCATATACAACAATTAAAAACTTTAGATAAAAACAAAATATTAAGGGAATTTTTCTTACGTTCTTAAAAAAGTAGGTAAGAAAATAAAATTAAAAATTACCATTTATTATAATTAATTACAAAATTTCTTCATGTGTAATATAAGGACTCGTTTCCGAATCTTAATCTTTTATGCAACCTATATATTAAAACATGTGCATTTTTTTTCTCACTCACGCTCTCGTGACTTAGAATTTTTACTTCACGTTTTTGCCTTCAACAATGGTTAGTACTTCATGTTGCGATCATCTTCTGCTTCTTGAAGGTACCTTTTCGACACTGCTAAGACCAATAAAGCTACACAAACTATTTAAGACTTCCTTTAATGTAACTTGAACGTACAACTTGGTCGTGTTTTTTTTTTCTTTCTGACAGATTCAAAACTTGCTGCCCTCGTGTTCATTAAAAGATTACACAAACTATTCAGAACAAGAATCCCTCCTGATTCAACTTTCGTACACACAATCTTGATTTGACAATAATATGAGAAATGTTTGCTCAACGATCATGGAAAATTTTCAAAAGAATCAATAGACAAACTGAGCTTGACCAACAAAATTAATGTTAAGATTAACCAACAACAACAATGAGAATAACTAATGTGTCGCATACACAAGTTACACAACTACTATTTAGTCTCTACTAGAACCTGCATTCCTCCCTGACTAACCGAAACATTGGAAAGCTTTAACTTGATAGCTTCAAACTCAGCATTTTCCATCTCCTGGCTAGATAACCAGAGAGGTAAACAATGATCAATCAAGTCCTGTCCACAACTCAAGGGTGAACCTCCCTTTAAAATGCGGGTTCTCCCAAACCTTGTAATTGCTGCTAGGTTAGAATCAGAAGGCTCCTCAGCATAACACTCTATTATCTCCCTGATGGCATTGCACCAGATAGGTCGAGCTACCTTAAGGAAATCATGCAACACTAGTACTGGAAGGTTCACACTTCCCAGTTCAGATTCATTGTGCCCTCCTCTTCCATGATAGTCTGACCCTCCAATCTTTAAAAGCCCGTAAGCATCAGCCAAGTCACTATATGCTGGAAACCAACACCAAAAATTAACATACAAGAGTCTAATAAGATTTTGCTTCTATTTGCACTTAATGATATAACTCCCATCACAGTTGGTAAGAATCAACAGTAAATGAATGAATGCTTTCAGTGTTCATACTGTTTGTCTTATAGATGTGGATAACCTTCAGTTTGTCTGTTAGACTACAATTTCTTGTGCTAACAGAGTGATGTTTTTTTCTCTCCCATAGTGAAATCAACTTCATGCTAGGTGGTTCAGATGAATAAGACAGTTGAAATATATCTTAATAATCCTTAAACTATGCAACAACATCATTTTAATGATTAAGAAAATGAGGAAAGTTTTCCACTACAGAGCGTGTACCTGCCAGTTTTCCATCACTTTTGTGGACCTCCATCCCATGAAGACCAGCTTCTTTTAACCTCCTGACTATAGGAACTGGATGTTTCAATGCCCATGGATGAGCCAGAACAGCAACACCCCCAGTATGACAAATCATTTTTACTGCTTCCTCTGCCAGAGGCTCACTTCCCCTGAAAAACACAACAATGTTCATATCCTTAACAATTTTCCCTAACCACACAAATTAGTAACAACCTACAAGAGCAAGTAATGCAACATTACTTGGAGTAAGCGGGTCCTCCATCGAAAAGATACCGAGAAAAGGCTTGTCTGAGATTTTCTACATAACCTTGCTCAACCATGGCCCTGGCCACATGAAGCCTCCCAGGGGCAACCCCCTTGCCAGCAATCCTGCAAACATGCTCCCACTTAAGAGGCAATTTGAGGTTGTTCAGTTTTAAGACAATGTTCTTTGCACGAAGAAAACGTCCATCTCTTATATTCGATAGAAACTTGTCCAGCTCCTCAAACCTTGCTGGTCCAATACTGCTGTAATATGCTAAAATGTGAACTGGTTCCTCTAATTCTGAGTCTCCTCTGCCAGTGGATTAGCATGTATTAGAAGAGATGTAGATATTAACCTTTATTTGATTTTGACCATTTAAGTTTATAAATTTTGTTCTTTCCATCTCTTTATAGAGGGAGGAGACACAATAACATAAGTGCCAATTCAACTAACAAGCATCAAGAATATGTAATATTTGAAAATAAAAAAGACAGAATAACATAAGTGCCGATTCAATTAACAAGCATCAAGAATATGTAATTTTAAAAATAAAAAATTACCTTGGAGAGAATATGGAACTAATTTCAACACCTGGAATAATCTTAATGCCATATTTACGAGCTGATTCTACAGCTTCAGGAATGCCTGCCATAGTGTCATGATCTGTCAGAGCAAGAACTTTCACCTGTTATGAGTAAATAATATTAATTAAAAAGGTGCCTACCTCTAAAAAGGGAAACCCTATGAACAGCAGGGGATACCTTAGGCAATCCTCTTTTACTATCATGGGCAACAGAGATTTTGAATTAACTGAAAAAACACAATCCATAAACAAACTGAAATTGACCTTAAATTCCAGTTGACTTTCATCATCCATATACCATCTCTCAAGAAAGCATATTGGTTAAAAAATGCACATATTTCAAGAAATCTCTGATAATATATAAACACTAATCCATGGGCCTGATTCTGATTCTTCAGTTTGGGGATAATACCAAAAAGAAATGTTTGTGCAAAACACAATAAGAGAGAGCACAACCTAATTCTCATCTGTCAGGGAAATAAGAACTCACAAACTCAAATTCATCTGACTTCATTCTAATATCTAGTCCTATTTCTGGTTATGAACAATACCTACCTTAAAAATAATCCCATAGGAAGGTAACTAACTGCCTTGGAAGTTTGTTCCAAAAGACAGTTCCCAGTCACACTAAACCAAATTAGCACAATATAAAAAACACAACTTTAAAAGATTAAAAAAAAAAAACCATCTGAAAAGTGAGACCAAGATTGAAACTTACGCCATTGATATGAGCTCTCTCAATAACCTTGGAAGGGGAGAAGAACCCGTCACTGAATTTGGAGTGTGAATGCAATTCAAAGACGAGTTTCTCCCCACCTCTCCCCACAGGCTTCTGCACCCCAAAATCATCCACAACACAGGAAGCAGCAGAAGGAGAAGAAGAAGAAGACGATGACGAAGCAGAAGGGTGATCCAAGAAAACCCATTCACTCACGAACTTGAAGGCGAGAACCTGATCGTTGGTCATCTTCTTCTTGGTGCCACCCCTGTTTTTCTTCTTCTTCTTGTTGTTCTTCTTGTTGGAACTGGGTGTGGCCTGAATCACGCACCCATCTCCCATTGGTGACAGTGGGCGACGAAAGGAGCAAAATTTGAAAGAAAATTTTGGTTCTTTGTTAGACCACGAGGATGGGAGCGTTAGGGTATATCACATGAAAGTAACATAATGAGTGCAGAGAGAGAGAAGGGTGTGGGGCTATGTAGGCATGGAGATGCAGGAGAGGGCAGGGGTTACTTACCCTTAAACCGAAGGGCAGTCTTCAGGTCACAGGTGTCCTCCTCCTTAGCCCTTCGGTGTCTGTGCTCAGACAGGTGTACCCCAATTGTTATACTCTGTTTTCTGTCATGTACCCACTGCTAATTTTTTTTTTTTAAATAAATATGTATTTTGGTTTTTGAACCTGTAGATTGCAATTTAGTTATTGAAAGTTCCAAGATTATTATTTAGACTACCAAAAATTTATTAAAACTGGAAAAAAGTATATTTCTGTAATTACTAATTTATTTTCATGCATAGTTTATCATTGGTTATAGTAATATTAATGAATAAAAGTGTTTTTTTGGGTAATCATACATAATATAACCAAATTCGTAGACCGGTTTTTAACCGTATAAAATTTAAACGAATCAATCTGAAATCTAATTATAAAATTTAAAAATTAGTTTATATTAAATGGTTTAAAAAAAACATAGTTATAATATTGTATACATAACAGATTCAATAATTTTTTTAAATTGTTAGAAGCTAAGTATCAATTGTCATAATTTTGTCATCATCTAATTTCACTTTCCCGGATCCGATTTTTTAAATAAGAACAAAAATTAGATTATATTTTTGAAAAGAGAACATCTTTTAGTTTATATAATTTTGACAGTGGTTTTTTTCTCTGCATATTTGTCTCCTCGGAATCAAATCTAAACAACAAATAAAATGAATTAACTTGTACCAGAACAGTATATTTTATAGGCTGAGACTGTACACTTTTTGTTCCAAAAGAAAAAAGAGTTGGTAAAGCCTGCACATCAGGTTGAATTATAGTGGTTGTACTTGGTTGGTGAAGAGCATCTTTAATTCAGTACATTTCATTCAAAATAAATAAAATTGAGGTCAATTTTAATTTAATCAGAACTCATGAAACTTATTTTAGTAATTCTTTTAGGAATTATTAAAAATAAATACTACTAGTTTAGTTTGTGTTAGATATTTATTTTATATATACTTACATTAAATAACATGAAATTTGTTATTATTAAACTAAATTTTACTGTATGTTACCAAATATTCAGTAGAAATAGATATTTTTAAATATCTATTTTCGAATTAAAATAAATAAATTTAAAGAATTAAATAGGCATGTATAAATAAAAACATAATAACTTGAGATAATTGAAAGATATTTTTATTAATTATAAAAAAATAATGCATATAAAACAAAAAATGGTAGGTTGAGGTGACAGAGTCATTTATGTATTGGTACCTGATGTAATAATTGATAAATAGGAGACATTGTATCATCATTGTTTTACTATGGAGAGGAAAGTTGAAGTTCACTATACATATGAGAAACATAGAATCTATCAGTGAGCTCTAGTTGACTTTTCATGTTATGGAACTGTTATCTATCAAACAACTGCAGATATTAAATCATACATTTGAGTTAGATTTTCGACATGAAAAAAAATATATCATAAAAGATCTTCTATTATCTGAAAATTTGATTCTAAAAGATTATAAACACAATTGTGTACGATTGATTTGACACAAAAGTTACTTTTCAAATTTATTTTTAATTTTTTATAAGATTACAGAAAGATTTTAGAAAATATATATTAAAAAAATAAAACTTATTATTAAAGTGTTTGATTATGCTAATTTACTGTGGAGGGATTTCCAAGCTCAGATTTGCATGTTTCCCAAATATTTGATTCCACGGACTTGTGAGAGAGAGAATGTGGATTTGTGTGATGGTTTTCTGGTCTCATCTTGTCAAAATAGGGGATTTGTGAAAATAAGTACCATCGATAATATTTCTATATCTGATAATTTGAGGTGTTGGAATTGGTTTGTAATCGGTTTTATATATATATATATATATATATATATATATATATATATTATAATTTAATTTTTATTATAAGAAATAAAATAATAATTATATTTTAATTTATTATTTGTATCTGTCCCTTTAGTTAAATTGTTTACAAACTTATCTTAAATACACTTACTTTCATTTATAAAATTCTTAAAAGAAATAACACAAACTTCACATTCAAATCCATTCATTCTCTCCCAAATCTATCATTGGATGTGTTCTCATCTAAGAATTTTCTGTTGAGAGTGCTTGTGATGAGTGAATTTACAAGTGTGATTCGTGTTCATATTTGTAGATTTGAAGGCGATTGAAAGAGTGGATTAACGAGATGTTAACCTTTTTGGATCTCACTTGAGGTAAGGAGATTTGAGGATGATATATGAGCTTTGACAGTACTACCCTCGTTTAAATCACGTTTCACATGCATGGTTGATGGTGAAAACCAAGTAGCAGCACAAGTGGGATGTGTTGTCAACTTTCGCGGTGATCAAGGCACAGTGGTTGTGGAATGCATGGATGCAAGATGGTCGCATTGGGAACTAGTTATGGGTATGGTGGAACTGATTGTATAAGTCAGAAAGGGGAAGAGAATCGATTCTGGTATTGATTCCAAGAACCCATGCATGTGTGGGAATCAATTCTCTCCTTGATGGAACTAGTTCCAATGTGTGAGAAATGTTGTTTAACCTCTCATTTTATGGTTTTACTCCATGACCTGTTTAGGTGTCAGGTGGTCCAAGTTATAAACTTACAAAATTCACTCAAATCTCCAATGTACTTATTCTATAATCACAATCTTCATTACACTTTTTTTCTATGTGCAATTCTGTTCGAATGATATATTACACTTTAAGAACTTTTTTCCAAGGTAATATTTCATGAATTGTTGAGACTTAATCATATTAGGTTGCAATTGGTCTAACAATCTCTCTTTCAACCAATATTTCTTATAGTGTCAAGTCATCATTTTAATAAATTTCACACATGGTGAATGATGGGGTTATTAACTCACAAAGTCTTATAAGATGTCATTTTTATGCTAGTGTGATATGATGTGTTATTCTAGTATTCGACCCATAATAACATTTTCATCCAATTCTTTGGATTGTCAAAGCAATAAAACCTAAGATACATTTCCAATGTCTTGCTCAATATTTCACTTTGTTCATACATTTGTGGATAACAAGCTAAGTTATAGCAAGAGTTTTTTCCCTTTAAGCTTAAAAAGATGTTGCCATAATTTGCTTATGGATACTTTGACCTTGTTAGAGACAATTGATTTTGGAAAACCATGAAGTTTTATAATATGTTGCACAAAATATTTTAGCAATTTGTTGTCATCTGTTAATCCTTGCAACCAATCTAATTGAGAACTTAACCAGACAACAAAGAAACATGTGGAGAGAGCATAATTTATAGAATTTTGCATCTTGACTTGTACTTTATCCCAAAAGCTTATGCAACCACTTGTGTTGTTTAGGGGTTGAAAGAATTTAATTTAGTAGTGATTCAAGGCTCTTTTGATCTATTCTAATGATGAACCTCCTCTTCATCAAATAATGTTTGAATTTGGTAATAGTTTTTATTATAACAAAATTAAATTATCGTGTGTAAACTCATTATCGTTACATATTACAAGACATTTTCTTAGGTAAGTAGCTGATGAGATGTTTTCCATGCATAAGGACAACACCAATGACAATACATGTAGCATCACGTAGTTGAAATATAACCTTTAATAAATTTTTTATAATATCCTTTAAGCCTACAAGTGAAAACACATGCACCATTTTTTTATGATAACAAAAACTAATGTAATTATAATTATAAAAATAAATATAAATAATTTTTTACAATTTAATTATAAATATTTTTTATTTATTTTGTAGATGATTTTTCTTTATTTAGAATATGATTTTTATTTATTTAGTAGGTAATTTTTATTTATTTAGTTTTAAAAAATGATTAAATTCAGAAAAAAAATGATTAAATTTAAAAAAAATCGATTAAATTTAAATAAAATGGTAAGGGTAAAAGTAGAAAAAAAAAGTGAAGATCAAAGATGAAAATATCCTTTATATATAAAGGCATAAAGGTATAAATAAATTCCTTTTAATTGTTTGGTATTCTTTAGTGTGATTACAACATCACTTTTTCCTTGTCTTTGTCCATGTGAACACCATAACCAATAATGGTATGACTCAAATAGTTTATCACAATAGTTTTCCAAATGAAATTTAACATACAACCTTGTATTACTTGCTGTACCATTTTTTTAATGATGTAAGTGGGCATCGTAAGAATTACTACGGAAAATAAAAATGTCATCCAAAGACATTAACATAAATTTCCTTAATCAAAATTGGAACTCATCAAACACTTATACCTTAAAAGGCTGTTGATGCATCTGTTAAATCAAAGGGAGATCACCAACCATTTTTAGTGTCTTTGATAAATCCTAAGGATCCTAAGGTGGGTTAAGGTGTAGATTTGAGATAGAGAAAAAGGATGATTTGAGTGGATTAAAGGATGAAGTTTGTATTGTTTATTTTAAAAAATTAAAAAATGAAAATAAATGGATTTAGAAGTAAAATTTGTAAAATTTTATGAATATTTGATTAATGTATAAATTAAAAATTATATTTAATTAAAAGAAAAATAAGATTATCAAATTTTTCTTGATTTTAAAAGTAATTTAAAATTATATTTAGATGAGTTAGATTTATTTTAGAAAAAAATATTTAAATAAAAAATTAAAATAACATATTTTAATAAAAAAATATTTATAAAAAATATTTTAATAAAAAATTTAAAATTAATAATTATTTTTTAAATATTTTTATAACTTTTTTATAACAATTCAAAATTTTTAATATTAATTATTTTTGTAAATATAATTTTAAAAGTCATATTGTTAACTTGATATCCTCTTAAATCATCACATAAAAAAATAAAAAAATAGAAAAATAGAAAATAGAAAATCACCCTTTTCAATTTTTTCCTCTCCCTCAATTTCGCAAAAATAAATAATTATATCACCTTTAAATTATTCTTCTCGTTTCTCGATCAACAGTAAATATTTTCAAGCTTAAATATTATTTTCCTATTCTCTCTAACCTTAATAGGATTTAGTGGTAGTTGAATCTTAAATCCAACTTTTAAAAATATTTGTAACCATATAACTAACCTAACAATTCATCTTCAATATAGGAACTGAAAAACAATCCTTCACAATCATAACATACTACTATTATAAATAAAAAATAATAAAAAATTAAGATTCTTATTATTGATTTTAAATTTAAATAAAATTAAAAAATACAGAAAAAAAAAGTCTGCACATGAGTGACATCAGAGATGTAATCATTTTGACTACAACAACTCAACTTTTAAAAATTTTACCACTGCTCTCTTCTTTCTCTTCAATTCATATGTAATCATTTACTTTACAGTTTTCTGGTTAATTTATTATAATTATAATTAATGTATTAATTACTACATAATGTTACATGAATATCATAGTCTTTCTCTCCTTCTCTTTAACCTTTTTATTGACAATTTGTGAAGAGCAATTTGAAGAGTTGTCCTCTTTTTTCTGTTACAGAATAAGAAACTTAAATCTTAAATCACATAACAATATCATTTCACCTTGAAACAAACCATTTCTTTTTTCTATTATGCTCTCCTCTTTTTACCCCGATTGCAGCGAAAAAAAATGAAAAATGATATTGTTTTTGACTAAAATAAAGAGGAAGAAAATGAAAAAAAATTTATAAACTTGATAAAAAAATTAATTTAATTAATGTAATAAATTATTAAAAATATCTCTTGATTGAATTTTGATTTGAATGAATATAAAAAAATATTTAAAATAATTAATTATAAATTTATTTATTTAATGTGATTATTTTATTAATAAAGATTCAAATTAAATTTTTATAATTGTAAAATATAAATGTGGTAATTTCTCAAATTTAAAATCCTATATCTTAGTCATATCTCATTGTTGTTGAAGACCTGAAGATTAAATCTATCCAATCAGTTTTCCAAATACGGTAAGTCTTTATTTACTCAAAAGTTATGATTTTATCATAAGTCTTGGTGGGATCAGTTGAGAAAATTGATTCTCTCAACTTATTTTATTACGTACTTAAATTTTATTCTTTTCGGATACTTTTTTTTATCCTTATATTTTGGAATAATCTTGTAGAATTAAGAAATTGCATTGAAGTTGAGTACTTTAGATAAGAGAGCCATTTAAGCTTTTGATAAAACATTAGTATAGATGGCAAGAATGTAAAGGTGATTAGGTCACTAGATTTTGACTACTACACAAGGATTATAGTTGGTTGAAAACACATTTGAATGTTATTGAGTTTTGCTTGAAATAACTATTTAAAATGTTATAAATTGGATAATTTTATCAATATGTTGATTTAAAGACTAGATTATGCAAGTTAATCGTAAAGTTTCCTTAATTTGAATTGTTGTTATAGTTTATAAAATTGATATGAGCATAAATAAAAGTACTTTCACTTGAGGGTTTGAGGTTGAATTGTTATAAGTGGAAGAGATGCTTAAGCAAACCAAGATTTAGATTTATCATTTGAATTTTTTTTAGAAGTAGTAGCATTGAAATATTTTTGAAAATATTTTTGAAAACTGGTTTGATTTTTCTATTGAGGCTAATTTCTCTGATATTTTCACTCATTTAGAGGATTTTCGCTAAAGAAAAAATGGAATAGAGACTCAACCCTTATTCTTTACATTATTTTTGCTCTAAGTGAAAGATTTGTCGCTCAAGCGAAAATAATATTACAACTTAACCTATTTTTTGCTTGATTTTTGCTCGATTTTTGCTCAAGCGAGCATGTTTTTACTCAAGCAAAAATATTTATGCTCAAGCCAAAGAAAAAAAAATCTTTTTCCCTTTTGTTCTAGTCTCTTTTAATTCATTAAATTACAATGTTTTTTTATAAATACAAATTAAATATTAATTCCTATGTGATTTAATTATGATTTTATTTAAATAAATTATATTGTATTATAATGTTTATTGAGATTGATGAAATTTATATGAATTTGAGGTCATACATATATGGGATAATGTATGAACCATTGTTTGAGTTTTCGATTAAGTATTGATGCCAATTGTAACAGAGATCTTCTAACTTTAGTGATGGTTTGGGTCACATAAACTATGATATCAAGTGGTGAGAAGTTGATGGGGGAGTTCTTATGTTCCTACACACCATGACATGTGTAAATGTGTAAACCAGGATTATAATGGACTTACCTTGATACATGATTCATGGGTTTGCTTGTAAATTAATTTCTTCGAGATGATCATATGTTAGTTTTTGATAAGACGTACTTAATATGAGTTTTCAAAAGATGTGAGTCAACATTCTGCTTGTTAAATATCTTTGATGAATATGATTCATATGTACGATCTTTGTGATTTTTTAATGTTGGTCTATTGATGGAATTAACAAAACATTCTCAAGATTATTCACTCCATGTGAACCTTGCCAAGAAGACTACCAAAGTCGCACCTTTTCAATACAAGATGATTTACTCAATGTGAACGTTGTGAACTTTACCAAGGAGGTTATACCAAAGCCACCCCTTTCTGGTGCAAGATGATTCACTTGATGTGAACCTTTTGAAAAATCTTCCAAAGCAACACACTTTTTGAATGTAGGATGTTTCACTCCATGTGAATCTTTATTAATATGGTTATGCAAAAATAACATATTAATGTGAGGTGACCCATTCCACATGAATCTTACCAAGAAAATATTAGGAAGAAACATCTCATTTAAGGATACCATGAGCATTTATGCATAGCTATGACAATTTATCACATACAAACTCAACTACTAATTACAAGAACAACTTATTGACATAAATTACCCCTATAAAACCTTATCAAATTATTTCATGCTTAGTCACAAAAGCAAGCCATATTAAAAATTCTTACGAACTTGAGGATCCTCTTAGTCATAACCATCTTTTAAGGAAAAATCACTCTTAGCCTACTCCTTTGATTCTTCCGCAATGCGTATGATGGTTATGATCACGCATTACTTCATTTCCATAATGTCACCAATATTTATTATGCACATTCGTTAAGATGCTCCCAAAACGTTTTAGATTCTTTATAGGATTTCACCTACCTGAGTCTCAAGGGCCAGTATATCGTATGTATATGATCACATCTAAACAAAGAAATTAAATTTTCTTTCAAGACTCATCATTATACACTTAAGGTTGGTGGCTAATTTACTACACGATTCAAAAAGCGATAAGGTTTAGGTCAAACGTTAAACAAATCGGAAACATACTAGTCTTGTTGACACGGACTAGGCAAGGCTGAGAAGTATCTATCTTGCCAAGGAGTACTAAGGTTGAGAAGTACTAGTTGTTAAAAAATAATAATCATAATTATAATAATAATAATAATAATAATAATAATAACTACTATAATAACATGGTATAAATATGGATAAAATAAGATTGATTAGGCCAAACAATTCTTATAACAAAGAATATCAATACAGGATAACATTATAAATGAAGAAAGCATTAGAAAGAGTATAGGTTAAGGCACGAAAAGTATTATCCTTAAAGAGAAAATATCCCCACAAGGCAAATAAAACAATATGCACTCCTTTTTCAATTCCAAGATACAACAACACGTCAAATTGATCGTGTGTAAGGAACAATCTCTAAACCTTATGATTATCAATCTTTTAAAAGATAATATAGAACATAATAGTGAAAACACTTCTATGTAAGTTGTTGTGTTTGTTATCTTTTTCTAGTAGAGATAGATTGAACTTATATGTAGAAAAGCATAAATAATAATAAATAATAGCCTTAAATAGTCATTTGGTCCTGTTTTGGTGAATTTTTTTTAATTTGGTCCTAGTTTAAGATTTTTTTTCAATGTAGTCCTAAATATCGTAAATTTTGTTCAATTTGGCCATTTTCCTTAACTCCGTCAAAATAGTTAACAAAACAGTGTCCAAGGTGGACTGTTACTTGTGACGTGGTGCACTATTGAATGACATGGTCGTTCTAATGTGTGTATAGAACAAAGATTGCAATGGATAGGCTAAGGTTTTCATTTCTATTCATGTGTTGCAGTTTGTGTTGCAGTTTGGTCTCCTTTTTCTAATATGGTTGCCATCCACTTTCAGCTAAAAAGGTATGTCTCGTGTGGAATCGTCTTCTTCTTGTAATAGTTGGGTACAATGAAGTTGTAGTTCATGCCATGGTGGTGGTTCTAGGGTTTCAGGTGTTCCCCCCATTTGTGATTGCAGAGAGATTGCAGTTGTGTGAACAACAAGAACAATAAAGAACTTGGGTAAACAATTTTGGGGTTGTATGAACTTTATGTTGTGTTCACTTGGAGGAGAGTATTTGAGAGAGAGTGAGTGTATGTGTTTGAGTTGATTTAAGAGTGAATTTTGTGTTGTTTGTTTTAAGGGATTTAGAAGTGATAGTAAGTAAATTTAGAAGTAATTTTTGTGAAAGTTTGTGAAAGATTTAATTGATGTGATAGATTAAAAAATATGTTTTAATAGAAGTATTAATGAGATTACTATTTTTCCCTTAGTTTAATAAGTATTATAAATTGATATTTATTTTCATAATATTTTTTAAACACTGCAAAACGAACAAAAATAAATGTTTTGTAACGTGTAATCAATGTTGTTAAGCATCCTTAAATACATTTTTTTTTCATTTATAATTTGCAATAACATGAAACAATATTGTAGAATTCACTTTGTTTGAGGTGCAATAATGTTATAAATCCCAATTAAACAATCTAATTACCTCCTGCACATAAAAACAAAAATAATAAAATACTATTACGAAACCAAGCAGCCACGAATTAACCACTTAGTTAGGATCGGATCTGCACTTCGTGGTTCGGATCTTGTTAACTTTAACCAAGCATAGATATGTTCCATGAAAGGGATCGAATCCTCAAAAGCCCTATATCTGATCCATTAAAATGGGATTGGATCCCTCACATGCCAGGTCCGATCCACTTAAGCTGGGATCAGATCTCTCATTGTCTCAGGTTGTAGCGGGATCAAATCCATTCTCCACGCTCAGCTCAGGTCTCTTACTGTCTCTCTGGTTATAGCGGGATCAAATCACTTCTCCACATGAGAGAGAGGAGAGGGTAAAGTTGTAATTAAGCAACTTAATCTACGCAAATCAGCGCATAATGGACGAGATGGATAATCTTCTTCATCCCTGTAATCATCTTTATACCTTCCTCTCAACTTCTCATAAACGAACATATATAAAACTCTAATTTCCTTCTTCGATAAACCACTCACCCTCAAGTAAACACAGCGTTAAGGTTTGTTTTAGTGTTTTAATATGAGGTTTAAATTGAACGGGATTCATGGTATTTGAATATCTTTTTTGTTGTTTTTCTATTGAACAAAGACGAGGTGAATATGTGTTAGGGTGTAATTTTTTCAAATGGTGCTACGAAGATGATGTTGATTAAAGAGATGTCATTATCGTTAGGCAAAGGATGATCAAAAACCCTAATCATAAAAATTAATCACAAACCCTAAACATATAACCTCTACCATGAAGATGCATAAAATCCATGAAAGGATCTTCACAAAGCTTAACAATTTTGACTCCCAACAACAATGTTCGATGGAAGTGAATGCATAATGCACACAACCTTTCTAGACAACCTCCTCAGATCTTCAACTGAATGAAATCCCCAATTGTTAATGAAACCTTAAACCCAATGTCGATCAATTTCTAATCGTAAATCTTTCTGATTAAAATTACAAAGGGCATTACAGTAAATTAATAGTCATGTCATTCAATAGTACACCACGTCACAGTGACAATCCACCTTGGACACCGTTCTATTAACTATTTTGACGAAGTTAAGAAAAAGAACTTAATTAAACGAAATTTACAAAATTTAAGACCACATTGAAAAGAAATCTTAAACTAGATCCAATTAGAAAAAGTTAACCAAAATTAGAATGACTATTTAAACCTTAACAACATTTAACCATAAATTTACGAATAACAATAGGATAATTTAGTTTTTATTTTTAAATTATAATAAATACTTTAAACCCTAATATTGTCAAGAAATACTAGACAAAGTTATCTATCGGAGAACACCTCCATAAAATCACATGCAATATTTAAATAAGTAATCAAAAGAAAATAAGCATCTAAAAACAATCATGAATTAATCGAAGCTGAAAAAGTTGAAAGTAGGGAGGGAAAGAGAAGGAACAAAAGTATGCAAAAGAGGTTTGAAGATGAGATGGTGCAGTTGCAGGTCCTCTAGGGTCTAAGTTATACATGCAAACCGTGTTGCAAAAGAGGTTGTGGAACCATAAATTTACATAATCATAAAAAGCTGAACCCTGTGACGTACATGTCATTATGTAAGTATTCTGAATATAACATCTCAATACTCAATATGCATGCAAACCCTAGAGACAGATAACACTCTTCAGAACCCTACATTGACCATTGGATCCATGCACACCCTGAAAAAATTGAGTTTTAATGATTATAAATTTTAGATGTTTTCAAATTTTATTTTTGGTACTATATAAAATTATAATTTATTATAATAATAATTATTCATTTTTCATTAAAAATTTCATATATTTATTTTTTATTTAAAACTAAAATAGAAAATTTCAAAAGAAAATGATTTATAAGAATTCACAATTCAAATATTTCATCCAAATCAATCTCCTAACGTCTCGTATTTCATTAATTTACCACCATTGTTTATCTCACAATTGTATTATGATCATGTTCTTATCAATGGGAATACTATATTTAATTTTACAGTTACAAACTGTTCAAAAGGTGTAAACATGTAATACAAGTGTACAATTCTTTAAAACTAACACTTATGCTATGTTTGTTTCCATTTACTTTCTGTGCTAGCTAATGGATTTACGAATACATAGTGTTTAAGAATTAGAAGGCGATTCAAGATCGGGGAAAACTTTCGAATTTGCATCTCCCTTTTATGTGTAAAGGTGGTAAAACGGTCGGTTCAACTTGTTTTAGTTTATTTTGTTTTTGGCCTACTAAAAACGAACTGAATTGGATTGGTTAGTCATTGAAAAATAGATCAGAAACTACAATCTATTCCGTAGGACGAGCCCACAAGTTGACAAGCTGGTCAACCACTTTTCTTTTAAAGAAATTAATTTTTAAATTTTTTATTTATAATTATATATATATATATATATATATATATATATATATATATATATATATATATACTTATAAAAAAATATTTAGAACATATTTAATTATATAAATATTTTTCTAATTATTATTTTACATGTAAATTACTGTATTATAACTAATAATGAGACTTAATTTGTAAGTATTGTTAAATTATAATAGTATTGTATATTTATATTTATACAAAAATATAATATAAAAAAATTATTTTTTTTAATTTTTTTAATTAAAAAAAGATAATAAAAACAATAAAAACCTTTGGCCTAAGTCGGCTCAGTTCGGTCTAGCTTGACTTGACTTTCGGCCTGCGATCGACTCAACTCGACCTTTAGCCTAGGTTAGCTCGACCTTCAAAACGGGTCGACTCGGCTAAACCTTCGACCCAAGCCAACTAGGCTCGACTTTCGACCCGAGTTGGCTCAGATCGACCTTCAACTCGGACTGGCTCGACTCAACCTTCAGCCTAGGTCGGCTTCGCTCGCCTTTTGGCTTGGGCCAACTTAGCTCGGTCTTCGGCCTAAGCCTAGGCCCGACTCGACTCAACTATCAGCCTGGGTTAGTTTAGCTCAAGCTTCGGCCAACTCGACTAGACCTTCGATACGGGCCAGCTCAGCTCGACCTTCGATATGGGCTGACTCAACTCGACCTTTTGCTCAACCCGACTTGTCTTTTTGGACCTGTGGACTTTCTTTGTCCTAAGTAATGAGCAATTCCACAATTTGGAAATTTTCTAATTCATTCTTTTTTAAGTGAATTTCATATTCTACTATTTTAGTTATTTGAAATACTTCCTTAAAATTTTTCAATTTTAATTTTCATAAATTTTTTCATCCAAACATGTCATTTTTCTTAGAAGAATTTTAAATTCTTCAAATTAATGAATTACTGTTAGCTCGTTCAAACGCACCATTAAAAATTTCTCCATATATCTTCGAGTCTTCTTTCTTTTAGGAGGGGACCTCCCACCCATACTCCATCTTTCTTTTATTGCAAATCAACATAAACAAAGCATAACACTCCACGCCTTTCTTTCTAGATCTACAGTAAATCATCTAAAACAAACAAAGGCTAAAATTATTATTAAAATAATAAAAACAAATCTAAGAAAATTAGAAAAAAAAAAGATATATAAACAATATATAGGGTTAAAATAATTACAGAAGTTTTGTTTGAATAATCGAATACCCAATTTATAAGAACTAAAATGATATTTAAGTAAGATTTAAATTAAAATAAAAAACTAAAATGTTTCATTCATAAATAGTATTGAAGACCCATCTAAAATAGCTAAGCAAAGAGTAGGAGAGTGAGAATGATAGAAACTTTACAGCATACATAATCACTTTAAAGCCAGAAACTGTACCCTACTCTACTCATCAACGGTATAAGGTGTCAATGACACTTGCATGAACACGCAAAGACAAGACAAGACTCAAAAGAAGCCTCCATTTGAGAAATTTCTATGCAGACACAGACACTAATAAAATTTATATGGTGAGAAGAACATCGTAATACCCTGTGAGTTATAACTTGGTTCTGTTCATGATGAAAGCAAAACACTTTGACAGAAGTTTGTTGCTTTTGCTCATCATCACATCTTCCAAAGTCTGCACTTAATATGTGGGCAAAACACCATTTTGGATTCTAATGATTAAGAAGTAATTAAGGTTGAACTGTGATGAAAGCCTAGTCAAGTCAAGGATTAGGGAGAATAAAGACAAATTCCATTGAACTATCAATAAAATAGAAAAGTGGAAGAGGATAAGAATATGGAGAAGACACCACAATCAAGAATAAATCTCTTATTATCTACGCAATTGCATTTCATTGTTTATCATTTAACATTATTTTTTAAATAGTTTATGTCAAATTATTTACTTGGAAATTCTTTCTCATCCATTATTACTAATTTTAAAGAACTATCCAAGATCAATTGTGCTTTTCTGAGAAAATATTTGAAAGAAGTTTTACTTGATGACATTGGGTGATATGTTTATAAATAGATAAGGAATCTCAAAGAAAAATCAACATGATACAATAATCACTGAAAATCTCCCTAAAGACTTTGGCCAAGAAAATTATTGTTGCATAATTTACTTAAAATGTATAAACACAAAATGTTAATGAGAAACTAAGTCTTTCGAATAATAAAATACCACATATAAGAATATTATAATTAATAAAAAAATGTCAACTTCTAAAATATGTAGACAAAAGAGGCGTTAAATAAGATATAAGGTACACACATTCTAAATTTTAAAGAATTTTTCCAATTAAATTTATATTTAAATATTTTAATACACTTTTAATCCAATTGCCAAATTGACATGCCGGGATACTAACTGACTTAATCTGATTTGTCATTTTCTTTAAAAAATTCATAGATTATGAAAATATTTTATCTAAATCGGAAAGTAGTTTGTTTAAGCTTATATTTAAATGAATTATGATACATCGATAATTTAACATGGGTCATGTATTTATATTTAATATTTCATCAATATTTATTAACGGAGTATCTAATTCATAAAATCGTAGTAGTATAGTGCAAAAAATATTTGAATAGTAACCAATTTTAACGACAAAATATAATTATATATTTAGTGACCAATTTAAGTACTAATTTAAAAACTTTAAATAATTGACAACTGAAAGTTCCAAAAAATTATAATTGATCTCTAAATTGATAATTAAAATATTTTTTATTATAAATTGGTTACTAAATTGCCCATTAACATTAGCTACCAAGATTTTAACTATCAAAATAATTAGTTTCTAAATTGGTCACTAACATTAGCCACCAAGATTTTGGCTACCAAAATAATTGGTCTCTAATTAGAAAATTTGTCTTTAACATATTATCTATTACTCAAATTTGTCATTATTTGAGAGTTTTCTTATAGTGATATTTTTATGATGACAATAATTTATATATTTTTATGTTAACAACTTTAATACATATAGTTTAATTTGAATTCAGACAATAACAATCATATATTTATTATATTTTTAAGAATTATTATACACATTTTAATATTCATATATTACATATTTATCACGTATTGTATTATATTATTTTTAAAATAAACATATCAACATATTTATCACGTATTGTATTGTATTATTTTCAAAATAAACATATCAACGTGTCAGGTACATCATGAAATTAATCCATACAGGGTATGTTTGGTTTAGCATTGAAGAAATATAGAAGCAATAATTATTTGTTTCTCTTTCAACTAGAATTTTTTTAATTTTTAATTAATTTTAAAAACCAAACACTGATTTTTGTGTTAGAAAATCAATTATAATCAATTTTACTTCAATTCAACACATAATCAAATATGTGCGTAATAAAGCCGCATTCAAACCTTCAAACCAGTTAAAATTTCACACCAATCCATATTTTGAATTTTAATGGTCTTTGAGCCAATCTTGCAAGATTTAGAAATAACTTAATTAATATTCTTTTTCCTAAGAGGAAAGAGAATGATATCTGAATGAATATTTAGGTTTATTAACACCTAACGTATAACTTTTTTTTTCAGAATAATTTATAAGCTTAGAATCAGAGGGACTAACTTTTTTCTTGTCCAAACCCTGTCAGCAAACCAACTTATTGCCTTTTGCAGGTCGCAATTAATTAGCGTTAGTAGACAAACCAAAGGCTTACTCAGTTTCAAGCTACTAATCATAAAAGATAAATTTTAAATCTAAATAATGAATGTTTTTGTTTGTCAATCTTCCATTCCCTTCCCAATTACAAACGATTCGCTCACAAAAAGGTGGAATTTGGATCAAATGAATAATTTGTTAGAAGTGGACCGAATGAGTGGGTCAATTTGCCACAAGTTTCATTGAACATGTTACATATTTTGAACTCATCAATATCCGGTACCTTATATCAGAAATGATTGAACATGAAATATTTTTATACAGCTAAATTATATATTTTCCATCCGGAAATACAAATGCAAAGGAACATATCAGTAGCAATTTTTTTATAAATAAGTGAAGGATTGTTCTGTTTATCTCAAGAAATTTTGATATTTTACATATTTGGTGTACAGCACAGCACTAGTTAGGAAGATTTATTTGATAGAAGAAGGATGAAAGAGGTAACGGGTACTAAATAAATGGAGGCAAAAAGGCTATTATTTTAACAAACTAAACATTTCAGATGATGATTATTGAGCAAGAGGAAGGTGTGGAGGTGTGTGCTAATATCCGACACAGGCCAAGAATATGGCCAAAGTAGCTCTTATAATAAAGACTGCCATAATCTTAACCTCCTTGAACTAGCTTTTGGGATAAGCTAGGCCTAATCCGTTTCCAATATATAATTTCCTTGTCTACAACCACCACATGCTCAATAACTCCATGCATGGACCGACTAAACTTTAGTTTATAACGAACCAAGAGATCGTATAAAGTAAAGATTATCTGATAATACATAAGCACCGAAACATTATCTGATAAAAAGGACAAAACTCTGAAGTCTCTGATAGACAAAAAGAATGAAAAACATTATTTTGTACCAGGGTTTAGGAGCCAAACTACATTGCAATACTGAATACAAGAGTTCATCACTCTAAATATAACAGGGTACCAGAATTGAGCATATGAAGTTCCTAGTTCCAGCACAAAAAACGGTTGTAAAACTGATTACTCTCTTAAACTTTGACACTTCTAAACCTACAATCGCTAGACAGTAAGGAGTTCAAATTATCCTAGGGAGTATCATTCTACAAAATTCTTTCTGTCATTTCTTCTAATGAGTACTACTATAGATTCATTGACATTGTCAAATGTAACAATATCCTAATGGCAAGAATCAAACAAACTCTAAAAGTTATTTTTTTCACATCCTGTTAGAGCAGAAAATCATTGGTGGTACTGTATTTTTTTTAATAAGATCATATCTATTGAATGATATCCGGATAATATCAGAAATTAGAGGTAAATTTGAGTACACAAGTAGTGCCCAATCAGGAAGAAGCAGGGACAGAACAGAAAATTTTGAGATTGCCTACTCTCTTCCAAACCAAAAATAATCCCAAGATTTTCTTATCCTGTTCTGTTCTCTCGTCACTTTTATTTAATTCCTGCATTCTAACCAAAATGCCCCCTTGCACACCACATACCCTGCTGCCGCATGTGCATCAAGCTGTTAAGTGGTAAGCGAGGTCACAGTTCCCTTGCTCCCACGAAGGGGATTGATTCCCTTCTAACTTTTCCTTTTATCCTAGCATAAAATACATCCTAGATTTGATGCAAAAGAATCTTAAAAGACAACCTATGATACCAAAAACCAACAGCTGCAGCAGGAAAATCGTATAACATAAATGATGATTCACATATAATCTTCTAATTCTAGGCATAACTGACACTATCAGCATAAATTGAATAATACCAGATTACTGAGCACAGGCCATCATAATAATCAAAGGTACAAACTGAAATCTCCAGTAAAACCAACCGCAAGAAGATCACAACTCATTTGTAAGACCCCATTAATTTTCTTCAATCTTCAGAGAGTACAGCAATAAGCCAAAGGCAAGAAGCACCACACACACCACATTGAAATTACAAAATTATGATCAGACAAGCCACACACACGCACACACATCCGAAGCACAGCATAATTCCATCAAGAAAGAAAGTCAATACAGCTACCTAATCACTCGGTAGGAAAAAATAAATTAACATACATGTATAACCTAGAAGAAGCAAAAACAAAACAAAACAAAAATATAAAAAAAAGTCGGCAATGCAGCTATGATGTTTCTATTATACAAACACGAATTCTGCTTACAGTATGAAGAAGACCTACAGTAATAGTACACAGCAGCAACGCTTATCCTTCTCCTCCTCCTCCTACTACTCATCATCATCATCACTTGGAAACCAAGAGAATCTCAGGCTTCTTGACCTTGGTGGGTGTGTTGGAATTGGAGTTGGAACCAGCATTAGCCTTGGCAGCCTCAGCGGTCCTCACATCGAGCTGAATGAGACTCCTGGTGGCGAGAATGGCCTGCGGGACCAAATCATGCGAGGCACGAGCGTACAAACAGCGGACCGCGAAGGAAGCCGCGTCCTTCACGTCCTGAGAGTTCAACGGCCCCAAGAGACAGTGTCCGAGGATTCTGAGCGAGGGTTGGAGAATCTCCCAGGGGAGAGGGATTCTCTCGCCTTTGGCGTCGCGAATCTCGTTGTGTTCAGGAATCGTGGCGTCGTCGAACTGATTGCGGCAGGGGCAGGGGGCGGAGCCGGCCCAGGCGGCGGCGAATTGGCAGAAGTCGAGCTTGGACCAGGCGGGCATGTGGGAGATCTGGGAGAAGAAGGAGTGGAGGGCGACGCCGACGATGGCGGGGCGTTTGGTGGATTTGACGCCGAGTTGGGGTTCCAAGGGAGGGGAGATGAGGCCGACGGAGGGAGGGGAGAGGGATTGGGGTTTCCGGAGAGGGGCGTGGTAGATGGAGGGGTGGGAGAGGTCAGGGATGGTTACGAGGAGGGGTTTGCCGTTGCGGGATCTGGTCTCGGCGGCGTAGAGGGCGAGGAGGACGGCCTCGAAGCCGGCGAGGGAAGGAGGCTCAGGGGAGTGGATGCGGGAGAGGTAGAGACCGGTGAGGAGAGGGACGAAGGAGAGTACGACAAGGCGGAGATGGGGGTCGGCGGAGAGGAAGGTGTCGTAGAGCCAGTGGCAGAGGGGGTCGGAGTGGGAGCCGGAGAGGGAGGCTGAGACGGCGGCGTAGGCGGCGGAGGAGGAGAGTAGGGAGAGGGCGGGGCGGTCGGAGTCGGCGAGAGAGGAGAGGGGGTCGTGGGAGGAGGAGGGGAGGATGGCGGCGAGGGCGTGGATGCGTGAACGAGCCTTGGACACTGACTCCCACCAGGAGTGCATTGGGTCGGTTGAAGGTTTCTTGGGATCGGTGGTGTTGGGTGTGGGCATGGACGAAGACGGCGACGACGATGAATCGCTGCGGTGGAACTCCATGCTCCTCTCTCACTCACCCTCACACTCGCTCTTTTCCTTCTCTCTCTACAAAGCAACTGCCACACCAAAACCCCTTCATCCCTCTATTTAATACCCACTCTCCAATCAAATCACTCATCTTCTCAACTTCCCTTTTCCTCTTTCATCCTTCTTCTATCATATCATATCACACACCGTAATTCAATTCAATTTTCCATTTCTGGGATTTTAGATTTTCGTCTACAAAGTTTTCAAATTTTCATCATATATTTTATGTTCTTATAAAAAACAAAAAATATGATCCTAACTAGATTAACACTCCATTTAGAGCAGACAAATACTTACTGAATCAAGTAGGTGAGTGTCTGTTTCTAGCTTTGTTAATCGAAGTGGGGTTTGTGGTTGAAGATTATTAAGGCTGCTCCAACTTAGTACCACTCTTTAATCTAATGTCAGTTATATTTCCCTTTTGATGTAGAAGTAGTTGGGAAGAAAGGTTTATGTGAAGTTTTGCTGCTACAAGTGATTAACAGTGGTAGCTAATTAGTCAAATTGAGTATGCAAGTTCAAATGAAATGAATGAAGATTGTTTGGTGAATTCCTTCAAAGAAGATTCAATGTGTTTGAATGGAGGAGGTTGATATTTGGTGAGCTATTGGTTAAATTTCTACTGTTGTTGTTGTTGTGATTGTGGTCATATCTGAGATTATAGATGATATTTCAAACCATAATTGTAATGCTGTTTGGACGAAGGAATAAAAGAAGAGGGAGAAACGAAGGTAAAAACGAGGTTTGTTTAAATTGATAAAAGAATAATGATATTGTGTCAATCAAATATTATGATCGACTAAATTTATGTGAATTAATTAAATAATATAACAAACTATCGAAATATTTTCTGTTAAAAATTTAATAATAATGAGTATGAGTAAAAGTTTATATATGATTAAACAAATAAAAAATAATATAAAAAAGTTTATTTATAAATTAAATTTATTCAAATAACAAGTCATATATAATTTTTGTTCGCATACCAAATTTAAAAAATTAAAATGCAATAAAATTAATTTATGTAACATCACATTTAATAAAATAAGGGTTAAATATGTTGTTGGTCCATCAAGTTCCAGTGAAATTTGAAATTAGTCCCTGTTCAAAACTTTCGACCAGTTTAGTTCTTCTTCTTTAAAAATACGTGAATTTAGTCCTTTTAACTAAATTTTGTTAAGTTTATCTAACGTTTTAAGCGCATTTCATGATAGTATTTGAATTTTTCACATTGTTTGACACATTTTCGCTTTAATGTTAACTCAAATATTATCATAAAATGCGTTTAAAATGTCAAATAAACTTAACAAAATTTGGTAAGAAGGACTACATCCACACATTTCTAAAGATGAATGACTAAATTGATATGAAGTTTTGAAGAGGGACCAATTCCAAAATTCACTGAAACTTGAGGAACTAAACACATATTTAACCCATAAAGTAATTACAAAACATACCATATTGATAAATCATAAGCATAGAGTACTAATATGTAATTATTCTATTACAATCATCCAAATGATATACTGATATATAGATTTATACATGACAACTAAAGATTTAGAGTTATGAAAAAGATGTATATACACGTGAATTCTAAACACAAGCTAGTCACCTCATCCTCTCCATGAACAAGTCCAACTACAATTTTCTCATCTACTCACATCAGTCAAGTGATCATTGCAAATAAAAATACAAGACAAGAGGAACACAAAGAAAATGGTAAGAATGTACAAAAAGGTTAAATCATTTAAAAAAATAAAATCAATTGATCATACACAGTCAATCATAAAGTCATGAAAAAATACTATCCTAGTTCATATGAAAACTCATATATGACTCAATTATCCGGATACATGCATTGATATGCGATTCTGGCAAGTTGTGCACTTGTGGTGGCCTCTACTACTATATAGAGTCATTGCCAATGAATTTCTGATGAAAGCTTGACCACACATGATGTCATGGAAGCTTTCCCAAGAAGGATCACAAGGATCATGACTAAAGGGGAGACTTCTAGTCCTTCATCTTTATCTTTGTTTTGCATTTCATTATTGTGATTTCCCTAAGTTGACTTAATCTTAGTTGACTTGTTGACTTTTGGCTAGGTTTGGCTTGTTGACTAGAGTTGACTTGACTTAAGCCAACATGCTAATCTATATTTATTTATTTTTGTAGGTTAATTAGGATTAAGAAGCATGGGATAGGTGGTGCAACACTATTGGAGAGTGGAAATGATGTGGAGCCTATGTGGAGGAGAGAGGAAAGACAAAAGGTATAAAGTAAAAGCATAATGCAAAAGCAAGTGTACCATGGTGGTACATTTGGACCACATGGAGGCTTCCTTGGTCAAGAATCCTCATGGAAATGCACATAACATTCCTTTTGTTGCACCATTTTGACCTACCTTCTAGAATATAGGGTTTTCTATTTGCTAAGTCATCCTTTTGAACTTATGTATATTTCCTAGAAGCCCTTATAACTCTCTATATAAGGGATGCTCTTTAGCTTGTAAAAGGGTTGATAAATTTAAGTATTATACACTTGTTGTTCAACCAAAAACCATGAGCTTCCTCCATAGGGGTGGAGTCTTCACCTTGGCCTTATCTTGCCTAGCAAGTGGCGACATTCCTTCACTCATCTCTAGAGTTGGTTAGCCTTATGATCCCTCTATGAGTGACATGCTTCACTTCCATTCTTATCATCTTCTATGCTTTCCATTTTCTAGTTTGTTTCTCTTATTGCAATTCAGTTTAAATATGCTTATGTCCATTTTGTTTCATTTCTTGAATTAATCCATTTCTCTCTTTCTCTAGAACCATTAGAAGTGAAAATTCACATCTAGATAGCTTGTTATCCTAATGTCCATTGGGGATCTTCTTTAGGTTTTTTTAAAGAACTCATCACCATATTCAAAAATATAAAATGAACGAACTCAATCCTTCATCATTTGGTATCTAAAGCCCAAGTTATCTTGAATATGGTGTTTTTTTATGTGCTAACCATTGTTTTCTTATGTTTTGTGCTTGGTAGACCTCTCAGCATTCTCGGTGTTTCAAGTGGTGTGAACAAAATTTTCCATTTCCCAAGAGGGTTAAGTATCTAAAACCCTATCTTCTTGATGTATGTTGCTTTGTGAAGTGAGAACGTGAAATTTGGTGCTTCTTTTATGTTTGACCGAGAGCTATCCTTGATGTTACCATGCCAAAAAAATTTCTTCACATCCTAAAAAGTGTCTTTAAATGTGTTTAGTCTTGTTTTGAGTCCATTGTCATATGTTCTTCTGAAGTTTTTTTTTTTTGTTTTTGTAATTCAAACTATTTGAATATTGCATGAACTTTATGTCTTGTTTGGAAAATTTTGTTCACACCATTTTGTTATTATTTTCCTTGGTGTATGCATGATTTAAGACTTGATATTCCATGTTCAAGTATTTTTCCATAAAGTCTTTTAATGTGCTTTTCTTGTGTTAGTCTTGTTGAAAGTTTTTGTCTCTAATTTTTCCCACTTTAGAGTTTAGCTTTCCTTGTTTTGTGCTTTTCTTGCTTGTCACTAAGTGTTTTTTTGTTTTGTCTTAGTAGTTTTCTTTTCTAGAAACTCCTTGAGTGTTATGATCGAGTCACTTTGCTTGCTTTTAAAAGATTTTTGGAAATTTGGTAAGGTGTTTTCTTCACTCCTTTGTGGACTTTGAGTGCTAGCCTTGCCTTGTTTTTCTTTTTGAATGTGATCTAAACACTTGGGTGACTATTTTGGAAGCATTTTCGTCTCGAGTTTTACTGCATTTTAACCACTAATTGCATCTTTTTGTCTCGACTTTGAGCTTGTTTTTTAGGAAAGATGAATTTGGATCCCATAATGGAGGAAGGAGAAGAAGATGAGTCACCTTCATCATACTCTCCTCCAATTATGACGCCTATTATCCAATCAAATGACGACAAACCCTTGCTCACATCCTTAGGGAAATGGAGATTAGTAGAAGGAAGACATTTGACCAACTAAGAGTGGATAGGAGTCAAAGTGAGATCATGCTTCAAGAGCACATCCAGATACTTGAACTTAGAGAATAAAAGAAGAGAATGATGAGGTCTTCATCCGAGAGCTTTTATAATAGTGAAAGGAGGAGAAGAAGGCACAAATTTGATGGTGGAAAAGTTTGAATCTATGTTTTGAGTGATTGGGTATCAATTTTGAACTCTCTAAAACCATTTGGAATCAATAACACTAAAGGAAAGAAGTCCAATTAGTCTATTGCACATGATCAATTTTCCCCCAAATTGATGTTTTTGATGCACTGTTGGGCATCGTTATAGTGTGGGACGCTAGGCTACTGACTTGGTGTCATCGAGCACCACTTCTAGACCACCAGGCGCTAGAAGTCAGTGGGCACCACTTTTCTAGAGGCGAGCGCCACCCTATGTCTCTATTTTGTGCCATATTCAGAAAAATGAGATTCCTTCTTTGTTAACCATCAGATCAAGCTAAAATTTTGACAGCTGACCCTAAACACATGATTCTTCACTTTTACTGGTGGGATCTTTGATTTCAGGTCTATAGTTAGACCAGTTAATTTCTCATGTTTGCATTATACTTTAGGTTTATTTTTTATGATGGATATTCCTATTTGATAAGTTAGTTGGTCTTATGTAATGTTGTGGTCTTGGGTTGATCTTGATATTAAAGTATGTGGTTTAAGAATGATAAATGTGTATGATATGCAGAGTAAGTCATGTTAAGGTGTTGAAATGATGTTATTTATAATATTTGAAATCTTGATAACTCATTTGGGAAAGTTATATTATAATAACGAGTAGTGTATGAAGTGGAAATATTGGTGAAAATGGTTGTGAATTGTGTTCTAAGGAAGTGTAATGTTACTATAGTCTTATCTTATAAGACTGCACTAATTTACATTATACATTGATTTATTTGTTTTCTAAATATTTATGATGAAATGTTTTATTTTAGTAGTATTAAGCTATTAAAATAGAATATTACATTAAACTTATTCGATATATATTCAGAAAACATTAATCTTCAAAATTATATCAATCTTAATTTGTTGAATATAAATAATAAATAAATAGACTTTTATTTTTATAAAAAATATATTTCTAAAAACATTTTTTTTCTAAAAACTAATTTAAATAATAAGATATTTACATAAAACAAGAATGAAGGAGCACTTAGTTTTTACAGTTATAGTTGAACAAAAAACTTCCAACCACGAATAGCCTCCATTAGCGGTTGCATTTGTGGGATTGTTAGTTTCGCCCATACAACATCTTACGTAATAATCAATACATATCACACAAACATCATTTACATTTCATAGCCAAGCTCAAACAATGACATTCTGTACTCTTTCCAACACCTTCATCTCTCCCTCTTTCCCAGTCTCTCATCCACATCGATCCAAATTCTCATCTCTCAGATTTTCCATCTCCAGATCTCAGCCTCTGGCTACCCAGTTGAGGAAAACGATCTCAGCAACACGCTTTACAACGTTTTATTCTCTGGATGCTGCAAATGCTCCAAAACAAGACACCCCAATTGAATTCAGTACGCAGTTTTGGTTTTTTCTCATGATACTTGGATTCTTTCACGTTCCATTTTCTTACTCGCATGCTTTTTGGATTTTTCTGTTGTTATAGGGTACCCTGCATTTCCAACATCGTCGAACATCAACATGATTCTGGCAATGCTGCCACACAGGTAAGTGTTGTTGGGCGCATCCCTTGATTGTGCCTTTTGTGTTTGCTTTATTTTCTAAACCAATCTTCTTTGTTGTTTTTGGTGGGGGTGTCATTCAGGTTTCCATTTCTTCTAGTGGATAGAGTGATTGAATACAATCCTGGAGTTTCTGCAGTGGCCATAAAGAATGTAACAATAAATGATAACTTCTTTCCTGGACATTTTCCAGAAAGACCAATCATGCCTGGTGTTCTCATGGTTGAGGTGAACACTGTGCTGATTCCAGGGCCAACCCTCTCATATTCCATTTATGTGACTTGTCTTCTGGCCTGCATTCATTTTATTATGTAAGTGCAAAATTCTCTGTTTATAATCCATGGATATCTGTTTGTTTGGTTTCAAGAGCTTATGTTGCACCTTCATTAGACTTCTAGCTCATTTATTTATATTCACTTTCCTGCTGCATAAGATCCAATGCAACTCATAGAAAGAGATTTTTTGTTGAGATTGGCAACAAGTGTATGTTATATTCTAAAGGTTCTGTTGAATTATACTTGATGCAGGCGATGGCCCAAGTAGGTGGCTTGGTTATGTTGCAGCCTGAAGTTGGAGGTTCCCGTCAGAATTTCTTCTTTGCTGGAATAGACAAAGTGCGATTCAGAAAGCCAGTGATTGCAGGAGACACATTAGTTATGAGAATGTGATAGCAGTACAGGCCCAAATGAAGAAATCAACACCATCCACCAGACCAATGAGGTAGCTGACACAATGACGTCAACAAGGGTTCGCAGGATGCCAAAATATTTAGTGGATTACAAACTTTGATACGTGGGGGAGTGAGTGAGGGAATATTGATATATTACGTGTCACTATTTGAGTGGGTTTGTTATGAGTTTGTTATTCCCTGATTCTGTCTTATAAATGCTATGAAGGAATGAATGAAATAATAACAAGAAAGTTTTCATCTATTCTCTGCCTTTTTCTGTAGGAGGTTCCTTGACCTCGAATCAAGGCTTTTTATCCATATCATTTTGGTGCTCTCGTTGAGAGGCGAACATGTCAGACCACAACACCCGTTCCAAATCCATCACCAATTTGGAAGAAGCTATTCTCAAACTCACCGTTAAACAAAATGAAATTACTACACGTTTGGACGCCATTGCTTCTCAGCTTTCCAGTCGAGACGTACATTCCCCACACTCTGGTACCCAAAGTTCCTTTCACTCCGATTCCCCTCCTTTCACACCGCATCTCCGTTTGGATGTTCCACGGTTTGATGGAACCGACCCCATGGGTTGGATCTTTAAGATCTCCCAATTTTTTGAGTATCATCGCACACCGGAAGTGGATCGACTTCGGATTGCATCTTTTTACATGGAGGGACCAGCTCTCAGTTGGTTTCAGTGGCTGCATCGGAACAATATGATCCCTTCGTGGCAAGAGTTTCTTCAAGCTCTCGAGGTTCGTTTTGCCCCTTCTTATTACGAGGATCCTCGTGGTTCTCTCTTTAAGTTGACACAGAAAGGTTCAGTACAAGATTACTTGAATGAGTTTGAACGGCTTGCTAACCGCATTGTGGGTCTCCCTGTAACTTTTTTGTTGAGCAATTTTATTTCTGGGTTGACTCCGGATATTCGTCGCGAGGTTCAAGCGTTGCAACCTCAGACTCTAACGCAGGCCGCGGCGTTAGCTAAGTTGCAAGAGGACAAACTCAATGACCAACGTCGTTCAGTACGACATCGTCTTCCCGTATCATCATCGGGACTGCCGTTGCTTCCCACACCTTCTCGGCCACCGACACCGCTATCCAACTCGTCTAAGTCGCAGTATAAAAAGTTAACTCACGAAGAGATGTTGGCCCGTCGTGAGAAAGGATTATGCTACAACTGTGAAGAAAAATTCAGTCTAGGTCACAAATGCAAGGGTCGTTTCTTTCTTTTAGTTGCCGTTGATGAGGAAGATGAAGTCCAAACCAAGTCCCCACATTTAGAGGCGGATCCTAGTACGCTTCATCAAGAAGGTGAAGATCTGGACCAAAGTGAAGCCCAAATAAGTTTCAACGCTTTGGCTGGATTGCCAGCCCCTTAAGCCCTTCGCATAGTGGGCTACATCTCTAACCAGCCCACTACTGTTCTGGTAGATGGGGGGAGTACTCACAATTTTATCCAAGACAGAATGGCACGTTTTTTGAATTTGGGGACTCAGCCCACTAAAACACTACGAGTAATGGTGGGAAATGGTAGTGAACTTGAGTGTGATAGCATCTGTCCAGGGGTGGAATTGAAAATTCAGGGTCATAAGTTCCTGGTGGATCTCCATGTGCTCCCCATTAGTGGTGCTGACATAGTCCTGGGCATCCAGTGGCTCAAAAATTTGGGTCCTATTGTCACCGATTATTCCCAACTCACTATGAAGTTCGTTAAGGATGGGAAATTTGTGGAGTTTAAAGCTGATGCCCCCCCAAAGCCCAGTGACATTTCAGCTCAACAGGTTAAACGAATTCTACAAACACATGCTGCTGCAGGTTTTTTTTCACATTCGTATACTGCCTACTACACCCTCATCAAATTCACAAGCCATCCCTAACCATCCTATTCATCAAATATCGATCCTCTTAAAGAAATACTCTAAACTTTTCCAGAAACCGGCATCCCTACCACCTTCTCGTCGTATGGATCACCAAATACACCTCATTCCCAATTCCTCACCAGTCTCCGTACGTCCGTATCGATATCCCCATTTCCAGAAAGCGGAAATTGAGAAACAAATTGAGGAGATGTTGTCTGACGGAATGATACAACCAAGCCATAGCCTTTTTTCTTCCCCGGTCTTGCTTGTCAAGAAAAAGGACGGTAGTTGGAGATTCTGTGTTGACTTTCGTGCCCTTAATGCGATCACCATCAAAGACAAATTTCCCATTCCCACGATCGACGAGCTCTTAGACGAGTTGGGGGGAGCTTCGTGGTTTTCAAAACTGGATTTGCGACAAGGATATCATCAAATTCGCATGTCTGAAGCTGATATCCCTAAAACCGCCTTTCGCACGCATCACGGGCATTACGAGTATACGGTCATGCCATTTGGGCTTTGTAACGCCCCTTCAACGTTTCAAGCAACTATGAATGAACTGTTAAAACCATTTATGCGTAAATTCCTGATTGTTTTTTTTGACGACATACTGGTTTATAGCAGGTCACTGAAAGCTCATATTCACCACTTGGAGCTGACTTTCCAACAATTAATACAGGGCGAGTTTTTTTTGCGTGGGACTAAGTGTTTATTTGCTCAGCAACAAGTTGAGTATTTGGGACATGTGGTTTCTGCAGCTGGTGTGGCACCAGACCATTCAAAAATTCAGGCAATGTTAGATTGGCCACCCCCTTCCACGATCAAAGCATTACGTGGCTTTCTGGGATTGACAGGCTTTTATAGGCGATTCATAAAAGGGTATGCAACCATAGCTTTTCCCTTGACTGCACTTTTAAAAAAGGATGCATTCCAGTGGACCAGTGAAGCTCAAACCGCTTTTGACACCTTGAAGACAGCCATGACTGAGGCACCTGTCTTAGCATTACCCAATTTTGACTTGCCTTTTGTCTTGGAGACTGATGCATCTGGCTTCGCCATGGGAGCGGTTTTGATGCAGGAGGGTCATCCGATAGCGTTCCATAGTAAACCATTCTGTCCAAAGCTCATGCGTTCATCTACCTATGTCAGGGAACTTCATGCCATTACCAGCGCCGTTAAAAAGTGGCGCCAATATTTACTGGGGCACTTCTTTACAATCCTCACGGACCATCGTAGCCTCAAGGAGTTGATGTCGCAAGTCATCCAAACGCCGGAACAACAAGTTTATTTATCGAAGTTGTTGGGCTTCGATTATTCCATACAGTATAAAACAGGGAGCACAAATGTAGTAGCAGATGCGTTGTCCCGTCCTTTTGATTTTGGTGACAGCCATCTCTTTGTTCTATCTATGCCTCGCTTCTTATTTCTTGAAGAACTCTGCAAGGCTCTCCTTACAAGTGCTGAATTTGTTCAATTATTTAAGGAGGTACAAAATGACTCAAATGTTCCGGCGCACTACAGCATCCACCGAGACCTATTGTTGTACAAAGGCAAAATCTGGTTAAATCATGACAATCCCTTCATTCCGGTATTGTTGGAGGAATTTCACAACACTCCACTCAGCGTGCATACCGGGGTTGCTAAAACTTTGTCGAGGCTCCAGCACAATTTTTATTGGAAAGGTATGCGTGAGGATGTTCAAAATTTCGTTGCTCACTGTGCAACTTGTATGCAAACCAAGTATGAAACTAAGCGGCCAGCCGGACTATTGCAACCTCTTTCTATTCCAATAGAACCATGGGTTGACTTGTCTTTGGATTTTATTACGGGCTTGCCACTCTTCCAAGGTTGTACGATCATTCTGGTGGTTGTTGATCGCTTCTCGAAGGGAGCGCATTTTGGAATGCTACCCGCGCATTTCACATCCTTTAAGGTCGCACAACTTTTTTTGGATATGATCTGTAAACACCATGGATTCCCTCGTAGTTTGGTCTCAGACCGAGATCCAATTTTCATTAGCAAATTTTGGAGAGAATTATTCCGGTTGTGTGGCACCAAGTTGCGCATGAGCACCTCTTTTCACCCGGAAACGGATGGCCAGACAGAGGTTCTAAACAGGGTCTTAGAACAGTACCTACGTTCCATGGTTCACAACAAACTGAATGATTGGGGAAAATATTTAGGCTTAGCAGAGTGGTGTTATAATACAACCACTCATTCAGCCACTGGAATGTCTCCTTTTCAGGTCACGTATGGGAAAGAGCCTCCTTCGATTCCTCAATATTTGGTGGGTTCCTCGTCAGTGGAGGCAGTTGATTCTCTACTTTCAACTCGACAAGACATGCTAATTACTCTTCGAAGGAAACTCCAAAAGGTACAAGATCAGATGAAGGCAAGTGCAGATGGCAAGCGAAGAGAGGTGGAGTATCAGGTTGATGATTGGGTTTATGTGAGGTTGCGACCCTATCGCCAAAATTTTGTTTGTGGTTCATCTTATGCGAAGCTAGGCAAGCGGTTTTATGGCCCATTTCGCATACTGGCACGAGTTGGACATGTTGCTTACAAGCTAGAGCTGCCTTCAAATTCCAAAATTCATCCAGTTTTTCATTGTTCGGTGCTTAAAGCTCATCGCGGTCCTATTCCTGTTCACCAAGTTGAGATGCCAGTTGAAACCCATGGTAATAACCTGACAATTACTCCTATGGCTATATTGGATTCTAAGATAAACAACTCCACGAACCCTCCTGTGAAATTCGTTTTGGTACAGTGGAAAGGATTGACTCTGGAAGACACCACATGGGAAGATTGGAATGAATTGCAGCTGAATTATCACCTTGAGGACAAGGTGATTTTCCCAGGGAGCAATAATGATAGCAGTACAGGCCCAAATGAAGAAATCAACACCATCCACCAGACCAATGAGGTAGCTGACACAATGACGTCAACAAGGGTTCGCAGGATGCCAAAATATTTAGTGGATTACAAACTTTGATACGTGGGGGAGTGAGTGAGGGAATATTGATATATTACGTGTCACTATTTGAGTGGGTTTGTTATGAGTTTGTTATTCCCTGATTCTGTCTTATAAATGCTATGAAGGAATGAATGAAATAATAACAAGAAAGTTTTCATCTATTCTCTGCCTTTTTCTGTAGGAGGTTCCTTGACCTCGAATCAAGGCTTTTTATCCATATCAGAATGACACTTACTAAACTGCAAAAGCGATTTGGAATTGCAAAGATGGAGGGGAAAGCATATGTTGGAGGTGAAGTTGTGTGCGAGGGAGAGTTTTTGATGGCTAGAGGAAGTGAATAACTAAGACAAACCCACCCCAAAAAAAAAAGTTGATTCTGCTTCACTTCTTTCGTGTTTCAGGTAGTTCAAGCTTAGATTATTTTTTTATGAAGAACATGAACACCATTTGAGTCATTCGATCTATGTACTTCTCAAACACAAATTTCATGCTAAGCATTTCTCCTCATTCCAAATAAGTACCAAGATAATTACTGTCTGAAGTGACAAGTAAACCCAACTTGCAATTTTCACTCCATCTGGTTTGGAAATGAAATATAGATGCAAGTAATTCATAGAACTGATATCATAATATTTATAATACACATACATGGTGAAAACATCCAAGATTAGAGGATAGAATCTGAAACATCTCAAGGGAGAAACTTGGCTCTATAGAACAATGATTGAAGTTGTCTTGTCTCCCTAGTGTACATTATTTTGTTTACAAGCCAAGAGCGCCAAGGGGAGTCTTGCCCTGTCCAGCTTCAAAGTAGAAAATAAGCATAGCCAACATTGCAATCCTGGCATGCTTTATCTCAGCCAATTTGAGTCTCTCTAGCTTGTCTGCATCAGGAATGTAAACACCATCCTTGATTGTGCCAGCAAATCCCAAAGGGTCAAAGAATTTTCCCCCAGGGTAGCCTTGATCACCAGTGGAGTTGCCAAAGTTCTCAGCAGTTTTTGACCATGGGGTAGCCCATTCCACTGACTGAGAATCTGGGTTGAAGAAATCCACCCATCTCTTGCTCTCAACCCATCCCATTAGAAGCAACTGGGTGCCCAAAAGAGAACCAAAGGAGAAAGGAGCAACAGCATTAGGATCAGCACCAGCCTCAAACCATGCAACTCCACTCCATGCCTGCCCAATAAAGATGCCAACAACTGCAGCCATCGCCCACCTCCCATGAATCAGTTCAGCTTCTCTATACCATTTCAGGAATGCTGGGTCTTTCCCTAGTCCCAGAGGGTCGAAACCATAGTCACCTGGTAGCCTGCAATTGCAACATTCAACACCAAATGAATCCACCAAAACAATGTTGACACTTTTCCTAATCCTCTTTCAACTTTTCATTTCTCAGCATTTGTGTTTCCAACAAAGAATGTAAGAAAGAAAAGATAAATTGAGAGGACTTACGAGCCATCAAGCCATTCTGGGTCAATGAAATTCCCACCACCTTTTACAGCAGGGATCCATGACTTCTTTGGAGCAGCAGCTACTGCTACAATAAGTCTTTTAGGAGTAACAGCAGCACCAACTTTGGGTCCAATGCCAGAAGCAAGCAAGGCCTCACTCCTCTTTCCTCCACACAAGAACTGAGATCCAAACCTGTTTAACACAGCACCAGATGTTGCAACTGCCATATCTCTCTTTTACCTTACTATAGCTTACTGGTGGAAACTGAGGTTAGTTTGGAGTTTTGCTTGCATGCACATACTGATATGGTGTTTATATGTGACGTTGGAGAAAATCTGAGGGAACTCTCAGAGGAGGCCAAGTAGGCCAATGAAATCTGTAGAACAAATCTCAAACTCTCATGGATAGATTTTGGACTAATAGGAACTTGGTCTTCATCCCCTTCCCTTTGTTTCATGCACCCACGTGTATCACTGCTTCACCACATATTGTATTTGGGTCCACTTTATATCTTATAATATATATGGTGTCCATTATCTACTCATAAAAACAAAAAATAAAGAAATGTTCAATCTCACATTAATATAGAAATGGTTAACCGGTGTTAAAATTAACCAAAGCAACCATAAAAATATAAAGACTAGAAAACCAAGAGTATGAGAAATGTAGATAGAATCACAAATCAGATTATTACTGTGGAGTGTTTTGAAATGAGTAATCCACAATAATCAATTTTGGATTACAGATTTTACCATGCCTGACAAAATCGAAATCTTTATTTTGAACTATATTTTTTTGGTACCCTTCCGAAATATAACTACAAAACTTTTTAATATGTTCTAGATATCATCTACTGAAAGTCTACTGCTTACAATGTTATTTTCATCATTTCACTAATCCATTCTACTATTTTCTTTTGGTTGATATTCGACTATTTTCATTCATGGCTTTTACTTCTTGCACCCCCTCGTGCATCTGCTAAATTTTTAAAATGATAATTTTATCCTCTGCAAAAGTGACCTTCGGATTTTTTATATTGGAAATTCTTCAGAACAAACTTTCCAAAATTTTTGAAATAAGATTTCTGAAATGAAATTTTTGGAACACCTCCATATGAAATGCGTTTTAGAAAAAGTTTTCTGGAATACATGAAATGCACTTTGAAAAAGCTTTCGGAAACGAGCTTTTTCCCACACCTATTAGTATGAAAATGCGGTTAGTAGTGGGAGCAGAGGAAGCAATAGCCCTCGTCCATTTTATCCCTTTCTTTTATGGGTTTTGTTGGAATTAGTCTATTTTGAAATTTTGAACTAATTTAATTTTTCATCTTTCGAAATATGTGGATTTAGTCATTTTAATCAAATTTTGTTAGATTTATTTAATGTTTCGTACGACATTTCAGGATTGTATTCAAGTTGTTTATATTATTTTTCACATTTTTATTTTAATGTTAAATCAAATACTATTATAAAACACGCTTTAAATGTTCAATAAACTGAACAAAATTAGATTAAAATGACTAAATTTACATATTTAAAAAAATGAAGTATTAAATTGGTCCAAATTTTCAAAATTGATTAATTCTAGAATTCACTAAAAGAAAATGGAAGCTTTAATTTTACCTCATTGTCAAATTTGTCTTAATAAATTAAGACTAAACTTGTATTAAACTTAAGTTGTTTCAGTTCTACTTACAATAACCCAAACGCTATGTAAGTATTAAAATTTAATTGTTAAAAGGTAAAACCTTTTAAAGGTTAGCTCATTATGATATGATTTGTAGTGTGTTAAAGAATTGCGATATTCTCTCTAGTTAATATACATTGTTGGAATAAAAACTAATCAACTAATTATCCCACTGAATTAGGCATTTATATTTTCCGTTATTTTTATTATTTTAGTCACTGGATTTGATTTAAACATAAATGGGTAGGATTTATTAAATAATTCTGTTTATGATGAACAAGAGAGGATCCAGAGATATATTTGTAATGCAAAAAAGTGTATTATTCGTTCAATCATTTCAAATCAACAACATTAACTTTTTTTTTATAAGTTTTCTTACCTTAGAGAAGTAAAGTTCGAATTTCTCCTAAGAAATTAAAAGGGTCGTTCTTAAACGCTCCTCTTTGAGATAGTTTTTTTTTTTTCTTAAAAGTCGTATAAATATAAATGTAAATATAAATATAAATATGTACAAATTGTTTTTTCTTTGTTATGAGTATCTTGTATTTTATTGTAATGAATTTTAAATCAGTGTGGTATAAGTTTGCAAATATTTTATGTTGGGTGATCGTGACTAGGGTAGGAGACATAGACATATTTTTCCACCGTCGGATACAATTTTACAGTTGTTATTTTTGTTTCTAATTTGATGGCTGAGATTAGTTCGAGAAATTTGAAAATACTTTTAAATATATATTAAAATGAGGTTTAAAATGTAAAGATAAAAAAAAAGGTTTTATTTGGTAGTTTCCAATTGCATCTCTATCTATTTTAATGTGCAATCCTAAGTAGTTCTATTTTTCTCCATCAATCTTCTTCTTCCTAAACTAATATGCATCCCTCTCTTCTCTTCTTCTTCCTACACCAGTCCCCTGCCCTATTCTTTATCTTCTTTTATATGTTTATTCACAAATTATTCCCAATTACAAATAAAAACCCTAAACTAGAAAATAGATTTGAAATTTTGAAATTTATAGGGAGTCCCAATTGAAAATATGGAGGTGCAAAAAGAAGCTACCCCTTATTTTGGTGTACTATGTTCGCTTGTCCTTATTGTTATATTTTTAGTCGAGCCCATAGTACATCCCTAAGCCCAACCAAATAAAGTGAAAAAAGACCAAAACCATGACTCGTAAATCCTTACTAAGCTTAAGGGCCATAGCACTCTTTCGAGCCCATAGTACATCACATTATCATTGGAAACTTCCACACCTTGCATAACATGACTTATCAAACAAAGAATACTACAAACATTTATTCTTCGTGTCTTTTAAGTGTTTTATATTAGTCATAAAAAATAGTTATTTTGAGATGTTGAGAAAGGTGATATTGCCAACTTATTCACAAATTATCTATTAAATAACATTTATTACATTTCATCTACTTAGTTCTTTAATAAGATAAAACAAAATAACTTTTTCTTTTTCTTTAAAGGATATTTTAAAGGTAATTTTCCTTGAAGAAGCAAGAGAAAGAAAATAGACTATATTGGTTTGTCTCAACTATTGAGACTGTTTTTACTTCTTTTTCTAAACAACAATCCCAAATATTCTTTTTATGATAGTTTCTTTAGGCTTTGTACACACTCCCAATAAATAAAGAGAATATGTTAATACCCAATTCATATAAGATAAACAAATATGAAATATGAACTTATGTTTTTTAGCAAAAACACTAGAGAAAATATAATACATGGTTTTCCAAAGGTTGAGTATTATAGATATTCACAAATAGATAGGTGGTTTCGTATATTCTTCATGATTATAGTATTTTTTTATATATATAAGTCTTTATAAAGATAGTTAAGAGAGATATAACATAAAAAGAAATATATAGTATATATACTTCAAATTATATTTTAGATACTTGAAGTTAATATATAATTATAGTTTAATGATTAAATTATAAACAAAAATTACAAAAAAATAAATATTGTGTCGTATAGTTAAAGGTAATTTCCACCAATATATTTAATTTCTCTTCAAATTACAAAAACAAATATTCTTTTTCTGTTAAACACACAAAAAAAAAAATACTACCTACCAAACTCTACCATTCCTATCCTTGATCATAAGTGTTCTGAGTTGTAACCGTTTAAACATTTATGCAATCGTAAATGCTTCACATTTAAATAACTCTATTTTACTGATAAAAAGAAAAAAGAAAAAGAAAATCCTCCATTTATTGTTAAATTGAGATAAAGTCATAAAAAACAAAAACATGTACAACATTTTGGTTCATTACATAACTAAAGATTTATATGATTATTCCCACCGAAAAAAAAAATAGTTCATAATATTTAGCAACTACATTATTTGGGATGAAATAGATTATCACAAAATCACACAAATTAGAATTCAACAATAGGGATAGTTTGACAAAATTTAAGGGACACATTTCTTTTTTTTTTTTTTCAAAAACATTTGACAACTATGTAACGGTCATAATATGCCTCTCAAATAACATTATTCTTGAATTTAAGAAATCACCGATTAAATTTAAACTTACACAAAAGAGAATGAAACCGATAAAGTTTTCGGTATCATCATTTGGTGAGTGCAATGGACCACATCTCAATTCTAAAAATAAAATAAAAAACTTTTGTAAGAAAAAATGATTAAAATAATCAAATACTTAATAACTTTTAAACTATTCTATCCCACACTTCTCCCTTTCTCTTTGTATCTCTCTAGTTGGAAAGCTTATTGTAAAATGTGTTTTAATATAATATGTAAAGTAATAAGAAATGGCCCTATCATGAAACTAATCCATCATCACCATCATCTACTCATGCATGGTTTGAAAATGAAGAACTAAGCCACATAATTTGAAGAATAAAATACACAACAAGAACCTTTGAACCTTTGAACCTTTCCCATGAATGATTATGGGAAGTTGCTGGTTGACAATGAAACCACTTATAATAACACAAACTCCAGCTCCTCCAAAACCCTACTTAAGCCTTTTTTCATTTTCTAGCATGCATCAATGTCTACCTTTGTGTCTGTTTTTTTTTTTTTTTTTTTTTTTTTTTCTTTTGCTTTTGGAGCCACACAACACAAAGACACAAGGTATAATAATAAGTGTTGTGTGTTTCCTTTTGGCGAGGATGGTGGAATTTGCTTCCATAATTGTCACTAATTTTGCCTGTGCTTGTGATTCCAAATCATTATAATCATTTGCATTCTCGGACCCAGTCTCATAATTATGTGCATTTCTGCTATTTTTTCAAACACTTTTGAGTCAAAAGTTTTCAAACAAATCAACTCAGAAAAATCACCAAGTAATTACCTTTCCTTTTCATTCTGTGCAGAGTGTACAACGTACTACAAAATCTCTTATAAACCATGAAAGTCATATTCAACATATTTGAAGTTTGAACTTTCAACGTCTTTCCCTTCTTTCTCTCCCTCCATCTCTATCACTTCTGTTTCATGTCTTCGTCAATTTCTCTTTTTACATATATAAATATCTTTCACATTAATAAATTCAGACTTTAAATTTAATTCAATCTTATAAAATTAGGTCATAAGATGAAATTAAGATATAATATAACTTCATTATTTTAATTAATATGAAATTTTTAAGACACACGTAAAAAAATTTGATGAAATCCAATCGTACTAATTAAATTTTAATTTATTATAAATTTATTTTATTTCTAATCAAGACGAAATCTTTAACAAAATTTTATAGAACTTGATATAATTGAAGATGGGTGCACAACTAACATGGAAAACATTTTAATTAGGACCAGACCAAATTATCATTCATGTTGAAGATCATCATCATATATTTTTTTTATTTTCAACAGAAGAACGTTGTAGTCCTATTTTTCTGAAGTTAATGTGTATATATTATTCAAAAGTAATGTTTTTTTTTTCTCCTAATGTTTAGTTTCAAGAGAAAGTCACTATGTAAACTAATATCCCATAAGTAGTATTGTCTCTATTTAACTATCGTTTGAGGTTCTTCTGAAAAAATAAAAAGTGTTGTAGAGTTAAAAAGAAGTAGATAATGATGTGATTGTGATTGTGTCCTTGTTTGGAACGAATTCTTGAACTGTGGCAGTGGAGAGTGTCGAGGATCAAGAATGAATCCATCATGGTTTTCATACTTTGTTTTCATAGGTAGCTTTGAAATTTTACATTAAGTTTTGATGGACATAATAATGATATTCATAAGTAGGGACAGGGATTTGGTTGGAATTTATGTTAGTTCATGTTGTTGTTTTTATTTCTATGGGGCTAATTAAATAATGTAACTTTCACAACATTAATTCGATAACATGTATGGTTTCTGGTGTCCAATAATAATAATAATAATAATAATAATAATAATAATATATTTTCTCTTTGTAAGAAAAGATGTATATTTATTTTCAATTACATTAAACATTAGCTACACCTTCATGCTTAGCCTTGCATTTAGATAGTAAATTCATATATGTTTAATTTAAATTAATTTTCTTTTAGTGTATTAAATTTTAATTTATTTTTATTTTTATAAAATGATATAATTATTACTAAATGTAAAAATTATTTAAATATCCAAAAATTGCTAATAGTTCAAAAATATCAATATTTTTGATAATTTTTTTAGTCAATTTTAATTGATGCTATTTTTTAGTTAAAATTTGTCAAGATTTTTTCCATTGATATTAGTGAAGCTTTTTTTTACATTGACATTGATTCGAAATGTTTTCAATTGATCTTAACAATAATTATTTACAGTAACATCAATTGAGATATTTTCATGTTGTTGAGTCTATTTTGTCGACTTTTTGGTTAGTGACAGTTAAAAGATTTCTTTTGTTGATATTGCCCAAAAACAATCCTAGTTAATATTTCTTGAAAATTTTCTCAATCAACATTAGATAAAAAAAATCCTAAAAATTATTGACATACATCAACAAAAACATGACCACAACTAATATCGAAAAAATCTATTTGAAAAAATTTATCTTCATAACATTAATTGATAGAGAAAACTAATTAATATCGAATAAAAATAAAAATAAATTATAACAAAAAAATTAATCTTAATAAATTAAATAAAAAATTACTCGTATTAATACGAAACCTCAATTCTTTATGAAAATAAATTATCTTCCTGTGATAAAAAAAAAAAAAAGGTTCTCATTCAAAATCACTGCCTTGATAATTTACAGCTCCATTTGAAACTTTCACTTTTTACGAATGTCCATGTCTTAAATTTACTAGGTAGAGAACACGTTCTCATCTACTCAATAAATAATCAATTCATGAACTAATTAAACACACTTAATTTAAAAAAAAAAAAAAAAGAAATAAAAAA